>MDTF01000278.1_pt1 | contig 14237 bp, 14 predicted proteins | sample 811191 | NCBI WGS metagenome assembly MDTF01 (sample SAMN05326649, study PRJNA326480) | marine metagenome | isolation source: seawater | place: Southern Ocean | collected 2011
AAAAACCAGTCTGTAGATGAGTTAGCCAATGATGTAAAAAGTATAATTGGTGAAGATATAAAAATAACAAAAACTAAATCAGACGATAACAGATCTTACCACGTTAGTTCTGAAAAAATATTTAAAATATTAGGTTTTGAACCAAAATTTACAGTTAAAAATGCCGTCCAAGATTTAAAAAAAGCTTTTGATGAAGGTTTATTAACAAACACATTTATCGATGAAAAATATTTTAATATAAAAAGAATGCAATCAATAAATCTAGACTAATTAATTTGATAATGGATGATTATTATTCTAATAAAATTGTTTATAAGCCCTGGGGATATGAATATGTTATATATAACGATGCAAATTTATTAGCTATAACACTTGTAAAAATAAATTATGGGCATAAAACCTCTTTACATTGTCATCCAGAAAAAAAAACAGGTTTTATTATTTTAGAGGGAAAAGCCCAAGTTCAAATCGGTATTTATAAAGAAAATATTAAAAATTTTAGCTCACTTTCAAGACTAGTTTTCAGACCAGGATTATTCCACTCCATAAAAGCAAACTCAAAAAGTGGTGTTTATGCATTAGAATTTGAGACACCGTTTAAAAAAAAAGATTTGGTTAGATTATCTGATAACTATGGCAGGGAATCAAAAAAATATGAAGGAAAAAAATTTACAAAAAATTTATCTTCTAAAGATATTAAATTTAAAAAACCAAAATTAAATAAAAAAAATTTATATAAATTTAATAATTTAGATATAGAAATACTAACAAGAAAAAATCTAAAAAACCTATCCAAAAATGACATGTTAAGTACAACGGCAATTTTAAAAGGAAATATTCTAGATAGCAAAGGTAAAAAAGTAATTTCTTATGGAGAGATAGTAAAAAGTAGTACTCTAAAAATTCTATCAGATAAATTTTATATAAAGAAACCTATAACTATTTTAAACGTAAAAAAAAATAAAAATAGAAAAGTTAAAAATTTCAAATTCATAAAATGAAAGTAAGATATTCATATTTAAAACAACAATTCTCAAATTGTGATGATCTTTGGAGTAGCTTAAAAAAATTTGTATCATCGGGTGATTTTACTCTAGGTAAGGAACTGGAGATATTTGAAAAAAATTTTGCAAAACTTATTGGAACAAAGTTTGCTGTTGGAGTAAATTCTGGAACAGATGCAATAAAATTATCCTTGAAAGTTTTAAATGTTGGATATGGGGATGAAGTTATTACAGCAGCAAACACTTTTGTTGCTACAGTAGGTGCAATAACTGAAATTGGAGCCAAACCAGTATTTGTTGATTGTGACGATACTTTTTGTATGAATGTAGATCAACTAGAATCAAAGATCACAAAAAAAACAAAAGCTATCGTGCCAGTTCATTTTACAGGATACATGACTAACATGCCAAAATTAAAGAAAATATCTAAAAAATACAATTTACCTATTGTAGAAGATGCATGCCAATCTATTTTAGCAAATATTAATAAAAAAAATGCTGGTACATGGGGTGATTTTGGTGCCTTTTCACTCCATCCTTTAAAGAATATAAACGTTTGGTCTGACGGTGGAATTATAACCACAAATAATAAGAAGCATTATTATAAACTTAAACTTTTGAGAAATCATGGTTTAATTGACAGAGATACAGTCAAGATCAATGGATACAATTCACGGTTAGATACTTTTCAAGCAGTTGTAGGAAATTGGTTATTGCCAAAAGCAAAATTAATAGCAAAAAAAAGAATTGAAAATGCAAAATATTATGATCAAAATTTTTCCAAAATATCTAAATTAATGATTCCATTTAGACCAAAAAATTTTAAACTTGTATACCATCTGTATATAATTTTTGCGAAAGATAGAGATAAATTATTAAAATATTGTCTAGCTAAAGGAATTGAGGCAAAAGTTCATTACCCTAAACCAATGTACCTTCAGGAGAGTATAAAGTACTTAGGTCATAAAAAAGGAGATTTTCCAATAACAGATAGACATACCAAGGAAATCATTACTTTTCCTTGTGATCAACATTTATCTCAAGAACAAATGAATTATGTTATAAAATGTGTAAAAAATTTTTATAAAAAAAAAAACTAAGTTATGAAATCTGCAATTTTAATTAAAAGCAAAAAGCCCTTAGTTATTGCTAATATTGAATTACCTAAAAAATTAGAATTTGGCCAAGTTCTGGTCAAAGTGTATTTTAGTGGAATATGTGGGGCACAGATAAATGAAATTGATGCAGTAAAAGGCCCAGATAAATATTTGCCTCACTTATTGGGTCATGAAGGGTCAGGAATTGTCGAAGGTATTGGTGATGGTGTTACCAGGATTAAAGAAGGAGACAAGGTAGTTCTTCATTGGAGACCTAGTTCTGGAATTCAGAGTAAAACTGCAAAATATAGATGGAAAGGCAAAGAAGTTAACTCTGGATGGGTAACTACATTTAACGAAAAAGCTGTAGTTTCTGAAAATAGATTAACCGTAGTTCCTAAAAATTTTGATTTACGCACAGCGGCCTTATTTGGATGTGCTGTGACTTCAGCTTTTGGTGCCGTTAATAATGATGCAAAATTAAAGATTGGACAGTCCGTGTTAATTTTTGGCATTGGTGGAATGGGTTTAAATATAGCATATGCATCATCATTGGTATCAGCATATCCAATTATTGGAATTGACATTCATAAAGAAAAAATTTCGTTAGGAAAAAAGTTTGGTCTTACCCATGGGTTAGTGATTAAAAAAAAAGACAAGAATATAGAAAATGAAATTTTAAAAATTCTCAAAGGTAAACTTCCTGATGTCGTATTTGAAACTACTGGAAATGCAAGAATTATGGAAAAAGCTTACGAAATCACACCTAATGATGGAAAAACAGTTTTTGTAGGAGTGCCAAATGATAAAATATCAATCTATTCTTTGCCTTTGGCATTTAATAAATCTTTAAAAATCTCCCATGGTGGAGACTCTATACCAGATGTGGATATTCCGAGGTATGTTAAATTAGTTGAAAATAAAAAAATTAACTTCAAAAAATTAATTACTAATGAATTTAAATTATCTGAGATAAATAAAGCAATTAGATTATTCCGTAGTGGAAAAAGTGGGCGTATTGTAATTAACATGAATAAATAAGGATAAAATTATGGGAAAACATATCGATATTGGGTATTTTAAAAAACCAATTAAAGTAAGAGCTAAAGTTGCCAAAGAGAGAACTGTAATAAATAAAATGCATGCCTGGGAGCTAGGAAAAGAATATTATGATGGCAGCAGACTTAATGGTTATGGAGGGTTTAAATATGATGGAAGATGGTTAAATTTATTACCAAAGTTAATCAAAAAGTACAAATTAACCTCAAAATCAAAAGTTTTAGATCTAGGATGTAAAAAGGGGTTTTTATTAAAAGATTTAAATATTTTGATACCGGGAATAAAATCTTATGGTATTGAAAATCACCCATATGCTCTTAAAAAAGCTGTTAAATGTAATAGTAAACTTATAAGATCTGAATATACAAAGTTACCTTTTAAAAATAAATCCTTGGATTTTGTAATAGCATTTAATTCACTATATATGCAAAACCTAGGAGACGTTATAAAATCTCTTAAAGAAATCGAAAGAGTTTCAAAAAAAAGTTACATAGTATTAGCATCGGGGGAAAATAACGAAGAACGAAATAAGTTCTATAAATGGACACTTATTGGCACATCTATACTTTTGAAGAAAGAATGGAAAGCACTATTTAAAAAGATAAAATTTAATGGAGATTATTATTTTTCTTCTGCTAAATCATTAGGTGTTTAAAATAAATCAATATTAAAATGATTGTATAAAATTTAAGATGAGAGTTGCAGATTTTGTAATAAAGTTTTTGGAAGATAAAAAAATTGATACCGTATTCACTGTGAGTGGTGGAGGATCAATTTTTTTATGTGATGCCCTTTATAAGTCTAAGAAATTGAAATATGTATCATGCCATCATGAACAAGCGGTATCTTTTGCAACAGAAAGTTTTTCAAGAGTAAAGAATAAACCTGGTGCAGCAATTATTACTACAGGCCCAGGAGGAACAAATTGCACTACGGGTGTTGCATGTTGTTGGATTGATTCTGTGCCATCGATATTTATTTCTGGGCAAGTATATTTGAATCAGACTATAGGTAATACTGGATTGAGACAAGTAGGTGTACAAGAATTTGATATTGTTAACATGGTAAAATCAAGCACAAAATATGCAGTAATAGTTAAAGATCCAAATTTAATTAAATATCATCTTGAAAAAGCTTACTTTTTATCCACAGAAGGAAGGCCAGGACCAGTTTGGATAGATATACCTGCAAATATTCAAAATGCGAAAATAGATGTAGCAAAATTAATAGGCTTTAAAGAAAAAAAGAAAATAATAAATTACAAACGTTTAAACAAAAAAATTAGAGAGATTGCTAGAATTTTATTAAAAAGTAAAAGGCCTATGCTACATTTAGGACAGGGAGTTAAGATTTCTCAGGGGGAAAAATATTTAAGAAAAATTATCAATGATTATAAGATTCCTTTTGCTTTAACTTGGAATGCTTCAGATTTAATAGAATCTAGCCATAAATCTTATATAGGTAGACCAGGGGCTTTTGCAGAGCGAGGCACAAACTTTATAGTTCAAAATTCTGATTTTTATCTAGCCATTGGAACTAGATTGCCTTTTATGGTAACTGGCTATAATTCAGGAGATTTTGCAAGAAATGCAAAAAAGATTATGGTCGATATCGATGATAAAGAGTTGGCAAATACTAATGTAAAGTTAGATAAAAAAATTTGCTGTGATGCAAAATATTTTTTAAAAACATTTTTAAAATCTTTACCTAAAAAATTTAACCCCTCAAAAGACTGGCTTTTATATTGTAAAAATATTAGAAAAAAGTATCCCATTGTATTAGATGAGTTTAAAAGTCAAAAAAAGTATATTAATTCGTATGATTTCATAGACAGCCTTTCAGATGTGCTTAAAAATGATGATATTGTGGTAACTGATATGGGGTTATCTTTTGTTGGTACCCATCAAGCTTTTAAAGTTAAAAAAGGTCAAAAATTATTTACAAACTCAGGTCATGCCCCCATGGGATGGGGCTTACCAGCAGCCATTGGAGCTAGTTTTGCGTCAAAAAAAAAAATAATTTGTTTAACAGGTGAAGGTGGATTGCAAATGAATATACAGGAATTTGCAACTATAATGCATCATAAATTACCAATAAAAACATTCATTTATAACAATGGTGGGTATTTAACAATTAAACAAACGCAACAACTGGGTTTTCAAAATAGAATTATGGGATCAACTGCTGAAACTGGGTTATCTTTTCCTAATTATAAAAAAATAGCACAGTCTCACAATATAAGTTATGTAAAATTAAAAAATAATACTAATTTGAAAAAAAATATTAAAAAAATACTAAAAAATAACAAACCAGTTATATGTGAGCTTATTATGGATAATGAGCAGGAACAAATGCCCAAAGCAATTAACAAAAGACTTCCAAATGGAAAATCTGAAGCCACAAAGTTTGAGGACATGTATCCTTTTTTACCTTTTGACGAAATCCAAAAAAACATGATATAAAAACTTATGAATAAAGCTTTAATAATTTCTGGAAATTTAGCACAAGATCATGAATTTATATATCCATACTATAGGCTGCTTGAAGAAGAGTTGGAGATCGACGTTTGTATGCTAGAAGGAAAACCTGGAAAAGGTTTTTTAGGAACCACGCTGCCTCCTAACAAAGAACAGTCTGTTAAATCTATAGAGCAACTGAATATTGATGACTATAAAGTTCTAGTTTTACCAGGTGGAGTAAAAGCAATGGAAAAAGTGAGACAAAATGAAAAAATTATTAAATTTATTTCAGATTTTAATGATAAAAAAAAAATTATTGCCTGTATATGTAGTGGTGCTCAACTATTAATCTCAGCCAAGGTTGTAAAAGGTAGAAAAATTGCTGGATACTATAGTATGAAAGATGATATAATTAACGCTGGTGCTATTTACACCGATAAACCCGCGGTTATAGATGACAATATAATTACCACTGCTCATTATAAAGACATGGGTGCATGGATGAGAGAAGTGATTAAAAAGATTTAATTTTAAAATATACTTCCATGCCTAATAAAATTCCATATGTAAATTTAATTAAACAGGCAGCGCTAGATAAGAAGAAAATTTTTAATTCAATAAGTAAAATTTTTTTAAATGGAAATTTTATATTAGGAGATGAAGTTGAAAAATTTGAAAAACAAATATGTAAAATTCTTAATATAAAATATTGTGTTGCACTAAACAGCGGAACAGATGCTTTAGTTTTGGGTTTACTTTTAATAGGTGTAAAAAGAGGGGATGAGGTAATAACACCTCCTAATTCGTTTGTAGCATCGACTGCGTCTATAGTGCATTTAGGTGCAAAACCAGTATTTGCTGATGTTAAAGAAGATCAAAACATTCACCCATTTGAAATCGAAAAAAAAATAACAAAAAAAACTAAAGCTATAATGCCTGTTCATTTATCTGGAAGGTCATGTGAAATGGATGTTATAATTAAAATCTCAAAAAAATATAATATACCAATCATAGAGGATGCAGCACAATCTATTGGATCAAAATATGGAGATAAATATGTAGGAACTTTTGGAGAAGTTGGGTGTTTTTCCGCACATCCTTTAAAAAATTTGAATGCAATAGGAGACGCAGGTTATCTTGTAACAAATAATCGCCAAATTGCAAAAAAAGCAAAACAATTAAGAAATCATGGAATTGAAAACAGAAATAATATTTTGAGTTTTGGATATGTTTCAAGAATGGACAGTCTTCAAGCAGGAGTTTTAAATATTAGGCTTAGAAATCTTAAAAGTGTTATAAATAAACGTAGATATAACGCTTCACTATACTTTAAGTTTTTAAAAAAAATTAAAAATATTATTTTACCTCTAGAAAGAAAAAAAGAATATAATACCTATCATACATTTGTAATAAGAGCCGAGAAAAGAAATAAACTTAAAAACTATTTAGAAAAAAAAAAAATTTCAACTGCTATACATTACCCAAACTTAATTTTTGAACAACCTGCATATATAAAAAAATTTGGTAAAATTAAATTAAATGCATTTCCAAATTCTAAAATGCTCAAAAATAGCATTTTAACACTCCCAGTTAACCAATTTATTAAAAAAAGACAAATTTTAAAAATCTGTAGAGAGATTAATTTTTTTTATAAAAACAGATAATCATGCTAGATCAAGAAGAATATTTAATAAGTTATGCAAACTTAAATTCAAGTATTTTTAAACATCAAAAAAAATTTGTGAGTGAGAAAGAACTTTATAATTTCTACAAGTTTGAATTCTATGGAATTCCACAATGTTTACCTAAAAATATAAAATATTTTGATTATTCAAATGCATCTTTTTTTAAAATAGACAGATATGAATTTTCAAAAAAAATATTTAATACTAAAAATATTGAATATATTGGAAATAAAAAATTTTTTAGATACGGCTCTAATTTTGCGTACAATGTAAAATTAAAAAATAAGTATAAGAACAAATATAATTTTTATTTAAAAAATATTATTTCTGTCAAAAACAAAATTGCAAGAATCGAGAAAAAGTTCAATAAAGTATGCTCTATGCAAATAAGAAATGTTCCACACCACGGTCACGAAGCGGTATTCAAGTATATATTAAATAATTATGATTTATTAGTTTTGAATCCTATTTTTGGAATAAAGAAAAAAAATGATTTTTCTAATAGATTTATTTCAAAGGCTCTTGGCTACATGGAAAAAAAATACACTAACCTTAAATTTATTCCATTTTGGACTAATTTTTATTATGGGGGACCTAGAGAAGCAATGCACCATTTATCTATGAGGGAAATGTTAGGTTTTAAAAATTTTTATATTGGTAGAGATCATGCTGGAGCAGAAAATAATTACAAACCTAAAGAGGCAGTATCAATGGTAATAAAATATAAAAAAAGATTTAAAATAAAACCTTTTACATCGGATGGGGGTTATTTTTGTTCTAAATGTAATGATTATGTAATAAAAGGTTTATGTAATCATAATATGCTTTTAAACATATCAGGCACAGAGTTTAGAAAATCACTTACAGAAAATAGATTATATAAGCACGCAGATCAAAAATTACAAAATATACTATTTAAAAGTTATGACTAAAATTCTCTCTACTATTGGTCCAGCATCGGAAGGCAAAAATTTAAAATATTTTCTTAAAGATACAAATTTAATTAGATTAAACCTTTCTCATAATACTTTGACTTGGCATAAAGCCACTATTAAAAAAATAAAAAAAAAAAATCCAGAGATTATGATTTTAGCTGATATACCTGGTATAAAGCCAAGAACACTAAATGAAAAGACAATCTTTATTAAAAAAAACAAATTAGTAAAATTTTCTTATTTACACAATAAAAATAAAGATGTCATTCGTCTTTCCAATCCTCTACCAAAAATAAAAAAAAACTCTAAAATTTTTTACTTATCAGATGGGTTGTATGAATTTAAAAATTTAAAATATCATAATAAAATTTTACAAGGTGTTTCATGCCAAAACTTCAACTTAAAAAAGAAAAAAGGGTTGAATATTCCTTTTTCAATTTATGATGATGTAGCACAAGAAAAATTATATTTTTCGACAATTAAAAAAATAATAAAATTAGATATTGATTGTGTGGGAATTAGCTTTATTCAAAATCCTGATATATTGTTACGTCTCAAAAAAAAATTTCCTAAATTAATATTTATATCTAAAATAGAAAACTACCTTGGCTATGAAAATAGAAAAGAAATAATAAATTTTAGCGATGCAATTATGATTGATAGAGGTGATTTAGCTGCTGAGGTCGGAGTTTTAAAATTATTGGACTATACAAATGACATAATAAAGGACACTAAAAAATGTGGAAAACCAATTATAATAGCTACCGAAAATTTAAATTCTCTTATTTACAATAATATACCAACCAAAAGTGATGTTGTTAATATTGAATACTATATGAGAAAAAAAGTAGATTATTTGATGTTAAGTGATGAAACGGCAACATCATTAAATGGGCGAAATACGCTTAAATGGCTATCTGATTTTATATATAACAAAAATAAAGTCATAAATAATCTTAAAGAAATTAAAATTGAAGAAATCATCAAAAATTTAGATAATCAAACATTAGTTATTTTTTCAAAAAAAGGCTATTTCTACAATAAAATAAATACATTAGATTTTAATAATTTAATTTTTTTTACTGAAAATATGAAACTAGGCAAAAACCTTAATTTAAAAAGAAATGTAAAATCAGTTATTGCAACATTTCCAAAAAAACATCTATATAACTTTCTCTATAAAAGTATAAAAGAGAATAAGAAATTAATTTTTAAGCATAATAAATACGCCTATCTATTAAGTGTAATTTTTCCAAGAAAAAATTCAAGGGCCAATTCTTTATCAATTGTTCAAGAAAAAGATTTTAAATAATTTTGTGAAGAAAATATATAAAGGTATCTGGTTTTATGGGCTATCAGGATCTGGTAAAACTTACGCTTCCAAAGTTTTAAATAAAAAAATTGGTAATAGCATTATAATTGATGGGGACATTGTTAGAAAGTATATCAGTTGGGATCTAGGTTACTCTAAACCAGATAGAGAAATCCAGATAAAAAGAGTTTATGGTATTGGCAAAATTGCAATAAAGTCAGATATTTTTCCAATTATATCTACAGTGTATTTCAATAATCAGCTTAACCTAAGATGCAAAAAAAACAAAATTTTGGTTTTAAAAATTGTAAGAGAAAATTTTGAAAAGATTATCAAACGAAACAAAATATACAAAAATAATGATAATGTAGTTGGTAAAGATATAAAACTCCCTAAATTAAAAACTTATATTATTATTAATAACAATAAAAAGAATTTTATTCTAAATGATAAAATATTTAAAAAAACAAATATTATTTAATTAAAAATTTAATTGTAAAAAATATATTAAGTGAAAAAAAAAAACAAAATTTTGATTTTATTATGTGCATTTGGATCTGGTTCTAAATTATTGCAAGCACACTTGAGTCAATCGCCCAATTTATTTACACTTCCAGCTTATCCAATATTATATTTGCCTTTTTATTTTAAGAAATGGAATAAAGGTAAAGATTTAACAAAAGAAAAATTATTAAAATTAATAGAATATCAATTTGCATCAATTTTTGATACAAGAAATATTTCTAGTTTTAATGGAACTAGTCAACTTGGAAAAAATAAAAATGAATATATTAAAATTTCAAAAACAAAATTTAGAGAATATTTTTTAAAAAATTTTATAAATAATATTACCTTAAAAAATACAATTGAAACAATTCATAAAGCATATCAGTATGCTAATAAAAATAGTAAAAAAAAAATCTTATATCATGCTCACAGTATAAAAATTTATAAAGATTTTCTATCTGAAGAATTTAAGAATTCAAAATCAATTTTAACTATAAGAGACCCAATTTTAAATTTTTGGAGAAGTGCCTATGCGGATAACAATATTGATAAGCTTAGATTTGATAAATCAGACTACGAAAACCTCAAAAATTATAGATATTTAAATAGAATAAGAGATATACACATAAATTTTAAAAACTTGAATGTTAATATTGTACAAAACTGTAAAGTTATAAAATTTGAAGATTTAAAGACACATCAGTATAAAGTTTTAAAAAAAATTTGTTCATTTTTTAATATAAAATTCAATTTTGTGAACATGAAAACTCCTATGTTTGGAGAAAAGCTTTGGTGGGGAAATAAAATTTACAAAGGAGCTAAAGAAAATTTTAAATTTGAAAATATTAGTAAAGGACAAAGGTATGAACAGGACAAATTCTTTATACATGAGAAGGTTGTATTGAAACAAGCCTTGTTGCCTTTTTTAAAAAAATGTAATTATATAGATGATAGAAATATTATTAGTCAAAAATTTTTATTTTGGGTGTATATATTTTTACCCACAAAATATGGTCTTAAATTATTTATATCAAGGTTACATTTGCTCAATATATACATGTATTTTAATAATTGCTTAGCTGAATTATCGGGAAAAAAGTTAAAAAACTATTATTTCAATGCAATGTATAAACATAAATGGTCATATGATATTGCGTATTTGATTAAATACAATTTTTTTAGAAAAAAATATTATTATAGTAAAAATAACCAAATTTATAAATTTTTAAATTTTTTTAGTAAAATAATTTTATACCCAATATTTCAAATAGAATTAATTATAAATTACTTTTATCGAATAATATTAATTATAAAGATTAAAAAAACAGTTTCAAATAATATTAAATATCTAAAGATTCTAAAAATTAATGACTAAGAGTGTATTAAAATTTTTTTTGGGTTTTTTCTTAACTATAATAATTATTACCTTAAAACCGTTTATTAATATAAGAGTAGGAAAATATCCAGATAGACTAGGCCCCTTTGTGGTAATTCCTGATATATGGATCAACAAAAAAAAATTATTAAATAAAAAGTCTCTTGATTTATGGTCATATTCAACTGCTAGTTTACCTAATAGTTTTTTGTCTAAAATGATCGGTAGAAAACTAATATTTGTACCAGCGTTTATTTATTCAAGTTTAAATCATTTTTTTTCCATTCTTAAATTAAATGAACTAAAAAAAATTTATTTTTTAAAGGCGTACACAAGAGATTCAAAAAATATTATTGATAGATTTAAACCGTTACTAGAGTTTAAAAAAAGTGAAATCATTGAAGCAGAAGAAATATTAAAAAGAAATAAGATAGATATTTCAAAAAAAATAGTTTGTATTAATGTAAGAGATTCTTTTTATTTAAATAAAATTTTACCAAACAATCTCAATTATTATCACGATCGTCGAGATGCAGATATTAATAATTATATTAAAGTAATTAAATATTTGATTTCTAAAAATTATTTAGTTGTAAGAACAGGAAAATTTATGAAAGAAAAATTAGCTTTTCAAAATGAAAATTTTTTAGATTATCCTTTCTGTAATTTTAAAACTGATTTATTAGACATTTATTTTGGCTATAAATGTCATATGGTTATATCAACAGGATCAGGATGGGACGGTATTCCTTATGTGTTTAGAAAACCAATTTTATATACTAATTTTTCTAGTCATAGTAAATTTCAGCTTAGCTCATATAGACATATGTCAATTTTTAAACTTGTTAAAAATAATAAAAAAGAATATTTAAAAGTTAACGAACTGCTGGAAAATGACTTAAAATTAATTACAAATATTTATCAACCAAACAAAACAGTATTTACTAATTTTGAATATATTGAAAATACAGAAGATGAACTATTGGATGCAACTAAGGAATTTGAAAAATATATTAAAAATAATTTTAATACTGATGAAGAACAAAATAAATATAATTTAAAATTTCTCTCCAATTTTGACACGTTAAAAGTCAATGATGTTTATGGAGAGCCAGCCCACAGTATGCTGCTAAAAGGTAAAATTTGCTCCAGTTTTTTAAAGAAATATGATGATATTTTATTTTAAATTTAATATATATATAGATCATTAATTTATGAAATTAAATAACTCACTTTTTTTTGAATTTAAGAAGCAATTATTAGAGAAAATAGCAAGTGTACCTTTAGATGAAATTAAATATTTATTCAATCTAGTAAAAAAAGTTAAGGTCAAAAAAAAAAAATTTTAATATTTGGTAATGGTGCTGGACAATCAATTGCCAATCATTTTTCAGTAGATTTAACAAAAAATGCAAATATAAGATGTATGTCTTTTAGTGAAGGAAACCATCTTACCTGTTATTCAAACGATTATTCTTTTGAAATGTGGATAATAAAAACCATTGAAAAATATTATGATAATGGAGATCTTGTAATATTAATAAGCGCATCAGGTAAATCAAAAAATATACTTGATACAGTAAAATTCTGTAATAAGAATAAAATTGAATATATTACCCTTTCTGGTTTTGGTAAAAACACACCTTTAAATCGTAATTCAAAAAAAAATATTTTTGTAAATTCAAAATCTTTTAATATTATAGAAATTACCCACCTATATATATTAATTCAAATTGTTGATTTGATTAAAGGCAAATTAGAATACTCCAATAAAATTTAAAAAATTTTAATCAATGATAAATAGATTAATAAAAAATTGTTTAAATATTTTTGGTTATAATTTAAGAAAAATTAAAAAAAAAGATTTTGATTTAAGTTTTGATCAAATATTAAAGAAAAATTTACCTAGAAATCCAGTAATATTTGATATTGGTGCAAACAAGGGACAATCAATAGAAAAATATTTAAAACTCTTTGAGAAACCAATAATTCATTGTTTTGAACCTATAGATGAAGAGATAGGTTTGCTTAAGGAAAAATATAAAAATTATGATAATATTTATTTAAATAATTATGCTTTAGGTGAAAAAATAGAAGAAAAAAATTTTAATATTGCTGTAAAATCAGATAAATCATCTTTTAATAATTTTAGTTTAAATACGGAATGGTTAAAAGTTAGAAGTGAGCAAAGTAATACAACACAAGAACAATATGTGAAAAAAATTGTAAAAGTAAGGGTATCAACATTAGATAACTATGTTAAAAATAAAAACATTGAAAAGATTGATTTTGTTAAGATAGATACACAAGGATATGAAGATAAAATTCTAGAAGGTAGTTTAGAAACTATTAAAAATGGGCTGATTAACATAATCCAAACAGAAATAATGTTTGATAACAATTATCAAAAATCTTTCAATTTTATTGATATTGAAAAATATATTGTTCCTCACAATTTTAGATTAGTGGGTATAGATTTAGTTCATGACAATTTATTTTCGGGCTTAGGCTTCTCAGGCGATATTATGTATTTTAACAAAAATAAAATTAAATTTTAAAATGAAAACACTTGATTTTGTAGTTGTAATCCCAGCAAGACTAAAATCTTACCGTTTACCAAATAAACCTTTAGTTAAAATCCTAGGCAAAGAAATGATACTTAGGACGATTGATAGATGTAAGCTAGAAGTAGATAAAAAATTTATTTATGTTGCAACAGATAGCATAAAATTAAAAAATTTTTTAAAAAAAAATAATTTTTTAAATGTAATTTTAACCTCAAATAAAAATAAAACTGGTACAGA
>MDTF01006351.1_pt1 | contig 14233 bp, 10 predicted proteins | sample 811191 | NCBI WGS metagenome assembly MDTF01 (sample SAMN05326649, study PRJNA326480) | marine metagenome | isolation source: seawater | place: Southern Ocean | collected 2011
AAATATTGAAAAAAAAGTCATAATGGTCACTGGTTCTGGTGGCTCTATTGGATCTGAATTATGTCGTCAAATATTATTTTTAAGGCCAAAAATATTAATTCTTTTTGATGTTAGTGAGGCCGCTCTTTATTCAATTCATAGCGAGTTATTAAATTTTGATGAAACAAATGTTGAAATTATTCCAATATTGGGCTCAGTAACAAATAAAAATAGACTAGCTGAAGTTTTCAAATTTTTTAAGGTCCAAACTATTTATCATGCAGCTGCTTATAAGCATGTTCCAATGGTTGAATTTAATAATGCTGAAGGAGTGAATAATAATATTTTTGGAACACTGAATTGTGCCCAAACTGCTATTGAAGAGGGTGTTAATGACTTCGTCTTAATTTCAACAGATAAAGCGGTTAGACCAACAAATACAATGGGTACCACAAAAAGAGTTTCTGAAATGATATTGCAAGCCTTTTCTAATAATCAAAAAATAACTTGCTTTACTATAGTAAGGTTTGGTAATGTTTTAGGTTCTTCTGGCTCAGTAATACCCTTATTTGAAAAACAAATTAAAGCTGGTGGCCCAGTAACAGTTACAAATGAAAATATGATTCGATATTTTATGACAATTCCTGAGGCAGTAGAATTAGTTATTCAAGCAGGGGTTATGGGTAAGGGAGGGGATGTTTTTGTTCTTGATATGGGCGAGCCAATGTCAATTAAAAAGCTAGCTGAAAAGATGATAATACTAAGCGGCCTTGAGGTTAAAAATAAATCTAATCCTAATGGTGATATTGAAATCCATTACACGGGATTAAGACCAGGTGAAAAGCTTTTTGAAGAGCTTTTAATTGGAAGTAATGTGGCTTCGACTGATAATCCATTAATAATGTGTGCTAAAGAGGAAATGCTTGAATGGAATATATTAAAGCCAATTTTAGATGAATTGGATAAGGCAACTAAAGACGGAAATTATAAAGAGATAAGAAAATTATTAATCAATTTAGTTCCAGAATTTGAGCCTCAGTGCGAAATTACAGATTTACTATATGAAGATACTCTTTGAAGTTTTTTCAAAGCTAATAATAATTTTTTAATTTTAGTCACAGATTCCCATTTTTTTAGCAAAATGATTATTTGCCTCTACAAAGCCTCTAACGCTTCCACAATCAAAACGCTTTCCTTTAAATTTACAAGCTATTACCTTGCCTTGTTTTGCTTGTTCAAGTAGGGCATTTGTTATCTGAATTTCACCTTTTGCATCTGGTTTAATCTTTTTAAGAATATTGAAAATATCAGGAGTTAAAATGTATCTGCCAATAATAGCCATATTACTTGGCGCTTCGGATATTTCAGGTTTTTCAATCATTTGATTGACTTGATATATTTCTTCTTTGCCCTTAATTAAATTACCACTTATAATTCCATAGCGATTGACATGTTCAATTGGTATTTCTTCAATTGCAATTACTGAGCAATTATATTCATTGTAAACATCAATCATTTGAGAAAGGATACCTTTTGAATTATTATCACAAAGGTCATCTGCAAGTATAACAGCAAAGGGTTCATTTCCAATTAGTGGCTCACCAGTGAGAATTGCATGTCCGAGTCCAAGCATTTGTTTTTGACGAACATAAGTAAATGTAGCCTGATCAATAATTTCTTTAATTTCAGTTAAAAAACTCTCTTTTGAAGTTCCACCAAGTTGTGATTCGAGTTCAAATGAATTATCAAAGTGATCTTCTATCGATCTCTTTCCACGACCAGTAACTATAGCCATATTGGAAATACCAGCAGATAATGCTTCTTCAACTCCATATTGCAATAATGGCTTATTTAGTATGGGCAGCATTTCTTTAGGAACTGCTTTTGTTGCAGGGAGAAAACGTGTTCCAAAGCCCGCTGCTGGGAATAGACATTTGCTAATCAATTAGTTGATCCTTATTTTTCGCATAATGATGATGTTATACCAGAGTATAGCTTAACTAATTAATGGTCTTATTATAAATGCTTCTCTTTAAATTCATCTAATTCTATTTTAATTCCATCTTTAAAATTTTTTGGCGAGTATCCAAAATCATCATAAGCATCCTTCCATGAAAAAACTTTATTTTCTTGCATTCTTAGCACTTGCTCAACTGAAATTAATGCCGCTGATTTAAAAATTAAATTATAAATATAAACACAAGTTACACTAAACCAAATTGGAAAATGAATGAATATAGTTTTTTTATTTAAGCCAGAGGAGACCTCTTTAAGTAGGGATATATAAGTTATTTCATTATTCCCTGATAAATTATATTGCTTACCAAACGTTTTATTTTTATTAGATAGTACTCGGAAATAAGCATTACCTAAGTCTTCGGCGTGAACTGGTTGCATTAGATTGAGTCCAGAGCTAAATATAGGAAAAAATTTATGCTTATTAATGTAATTTATTAGCTTCCAAATGTTTTTATCAGAAGAGCCACCATAGATCATAGTTGGCCTTAAAATTGTAAGATTAGAATATTTATTCAATATCTTGTCTTCAATTTTTATGTACTCTGATGCAGCAGACTTATATTGAGAATATCGACCCGTTGTATGAACACAAATAAACCATTCTACAAAAAATATATTTCCCGCTTTAATAATATCTTCAGAAAAGTGAATACCTGCAATATTTAGAACAAAATTAACTCCAACCATTGAACTTTTTAAAAATTCTATATCATTAAGATCACCATAGCAAAAATCAATATTAAGGTTTACTTCTTTTAAGAAATCTATATTGCTACCAATTCTTACAATACATTTAATTGGATTTTGATAATTATGTTTAATGAGCTCTTGAAAAAAAATTTTTCCTGTATGCCCAGTACCTCCAGTTACTAGAAGGGTCTTTTTTGTTGTATGATTTATTCCCATAATCTATATATTAGTATGACAACCTATTTCAGCGTTATTCCAATGACTTGGCCTATCTAATATTCTGCGTAATAATCTTAAATTAAGGGAGAAATTCATTTGTCCTTTTGGTTTTTTAACAGAAATAACTATAATTTTTTCATTTTCTATCTCAATGAAAGCATTCATATCTGGAATAAGTTTAAGCCTGGTTAATCTTTGTTGCATTTTTAATATAGATAGTTCAAGATCTTTAATCAGTTTTTCTTTGTTTGGCATAGAGTCATTTTCATAGGGATATTTGATGTTTATCAAAACATTTTGAATATAGTTTTCCATCTCACCCTCATCAATTGGAATATACTCTTGATTACTCATGCCATTATTTAAGTCAAAAATATCTTGCTCCCTAAGCGCAATATATTTTGTTTGCTTTAGTTTATCTTTGCTTTTAAGTATTTCTATGCATTTATCCCAAGTTGTAGTGCCCAAATATTTATTTTTATAATAATTCTTCCCCCCTAGAACATACGTTCCAGCAAAGGGCAAAAAATATTTTGGCGATAGAATCTTTAAATTTAAGTAAAGAACATCAATATTTTTTGAAATATTTTTTGTGTGTTCTAAGAGCTTTTCTTCTTTAGAGAGATTTAGAAAGCATGAAGGGTATGGGCCTGCACTGTTATAGTTCATCATTACTAAATCAAAATAACCAAACTGAGATTTAATTTCTCTGCAACTATTAGGCTCCATTGGCATGTCATTTGGATTGAATATTGATTGGTTATCTGCCTCAAAAACAACTGCAGAGTCAATTAAGTTTCCAATAATAGTATTTTCTGGAAAAAAAACATGACTTACAAATGGGGCGAATAAAGTTAACTTAAAGTCTTTAAATTGTATAGTTTCTTTATCTTTAATTTTGATCAAATTTTTATAGCCACTTTCTAGTAAATTTTTATGAAGAAAATTATAACCATGGTCTAAAATAATTATTGGAATGTCTTTTGGAAAATTAAAAAATCTATCATCATAATGATCAGGATGAATATGACTAATATAGATTGCATCGATATCTTGCAAATCATTGATAGTAGTTTTCAATTTGTGAAAGTGACACCATGAGCCTTCAAAAACACCATTCTCAATCCAAGGATCTGTTAAGATTTTTGTTCCGTTATTTGATTCTACTATACAACATGCATTAGATATAAATTTAACCTTCATAGCTCCATTCTCTTTGATTCAAGTAATTGGTGAATACTATATTTTACTTTGCTTATAAAAACAATACCTTTTAGTAAATGTATCAAAAATTAGTAATTCTCTTTTAAATTTATTTTATTGAGGGTTTTTTATTAAAGCAGCTCAACTCTTAAATTATAACGACCAAAACTACTCTACTTTTACGGAATGAATTTAGATGGAACCTTTTTAACAGGACTCCTCCATATCTTGAATTCTCTATTCAACTTCAATCCAATTCCTTAAAGGTTAAATTGAAAAACTATACTTTTGAATGAATAGAATAGTAAAATAACATTCTAGTTCAAAAATGACTTTATTGTGAAAGATTGCCCATGCTGTAAAAATAAAAAAACCCTTAAATTTATAGAGATATATGAGCTTCAACAATCGCCAAATACTAGCAGAACTAATAAATCTTCTAAATTTACCCACCTTCCTTATTATTGCGACATTTGTGGGCATATTTGGAATACTAAGCCTCCTAGCGCCATAAAATTAAAAGATCACTATCAAGATCAACTGCCACATGTTGCTGAGGATTATGATATTGAAAAAAGGATGAGTTGGATTCATGAAACAATTATCCCTTTAGAAGGAAAAACACTTTTAGACTTTGGATCTAACGGCCGTGGAATTTTTCATAAGACTCTTGAAGATAAAGGAGTGTCTCTTCAGTCCTATGATATGGGTCTAGATACTTTAAGAATAGTTGGTGACTTTGACGTGATTACTTGCTATTTTGTTCTTGAGCATATTGTTGATCTTGATGAGGTTATTTTGATTTTTAAGAGCTTTAGTCACAAAAATACAATTTTGATTATTGAGGTTCCTGGATCCGAAATTTATGGCAATAATTTTGAAATAGTAACTGGAGAACATCAGCAACATTTCCAGCAAAAATCTCTTGAGGTAATTATGGCTTACCATGGCTATCTTCAATTAAGAGTAGATTGGGAAAAATGTTCAAGAAGTTATGGCTTTGTGGCTTCATTTGAATATACTGGAAAACAGATATTAATAAATGATAAAACCCATATAGATACTCGACAGAATTATCTTGATGCTAGGAATGCACAAATAAATTATAAGAAAAATTATCCTTTACAATTTATAGCAAATAATCGTCTCCATCGCTTTTCAACAATTATTATATGGGGCGTGAATGCATACTATGAGGACTTAATGCTTAATAATTCTTTCAAAGATTGTCGAATAATTGCTTTAGATATTAATGATAAAAAATCTAATCATCTGGGTGATGATGTCGAATTTTATGATCCAGAGATTTTTCTTAACAATCTCCCAGACTTAATGTTTGGAAAACATCAAGATAGAGATGCTGCAACTGTAGTAATAACAGCTTGTCTTCATACAAAATCAATTTTACCGAGATTAACAATGTTTAAGGACATATTCATCTATGATCCAATCATAGCATGACTTTTGAATAATCCTTCTTTAGATTTCAAAAGCTCATGATCAGAGGGAAAAGCTCCTTTGAGCTCTGTTGGAGTCGAATTTGTCGATGATATCGTGTCTTATGAAAATATAAAAATTCATATATTAAATGGAGAGCATATTATTCTTGCTTATTTAGCTGCATTGCGAGGGCATGAGACAATAAGTCTATTTTCTTCTCAAAAACTTTACAAGGTCTATTTTTTGTTAAAACTTAAATGAATTTTTATTATATCTTGTGAAGGGAAAATTAGAGAGAAACTTATTCTGATTCAATAAACTCTATTTATTGATCTAATTTAAAAGCCAAGACCAAAAAACTCTTCGACTTTCTCGACAATAAAATTCAATTCTTCAACACCTAAACCTGGATAAACACCGAGCCATAATGTTTGATTCATTATTATTTCAGTATTAATTAAGTCACCAGATACTTTGTATTCTAAGTTAGAAAAGTATGGTTGTTTAGTTAAATTACCAGCAAAAAGTAATCGAGTTCCAATATTATTTTGGTCTAAATATTTGATTAGATCAACTCGGCGAAAAATTGAAGACTTTTTGATAGTAATTGGAAATCCAAACCAGGACGGCTTTGAGTTTTCTGTTGGCTCAGTAAAATCTATAAATTCGGATAACGTTGACATTCTTTTAAGCAAATAATCAAAATTAAAATTTCTTTTTTTAATGAATTCAGGCAAACGTTTTAACTGAGCTAATCCACATGCAGCCTGCATATCACTTATTTTCAAATTATAGCCAAGATGCGAATAGGTATATTTATGATCATAGCCTTTAGGTAAATTCCCCAAATTTTGATTAAAACGCTTACCACATGTATTGTCACAACCAGGATCACAATAACAGTCCCTTCCCCAATCTCTAAATGATTCAGCTATAGAAATCAACTCAGAATTATTTGTAAAAACAGCCCCACCCTCACCCATAGTAATATGGTGGGCAGGATAAAAACTACATGTAGAAATATCTCCAAAGTTTCCTACGTGAACATCATCATATGAGGCACCTAGAGCATCACAGCAATCTTCAACTAACCACAAATTATATTTATCACATAATTCTCTAATTTTTTTAAGATTAAAGGGATTTCCTAAAGTATGCGCCAGCATAATTGCTTTGGTTTTAGGAGTAATTGCAGATTCAATTAGATCAGCATCAATATTGTGAGTTTTTAAATCAACATCAACAAAAACAGGAATTGCACCAAACTGAATTATAGGGTTAACAGTAGTTGGAAATCCAGCTGCAACTCCTATAACTTCATCACCTTTTTTAATAGCTTTATCACCTAATTTTGATGAGGTTAGAGTTGAAAAAGCAACTAGATTAGCTGAAGAGCCAGAATTAACTGTAATTAAATGTTTAACCCCAATAAACTTAGCTAAATCAATTTCAAATTTACTATTAAATAGTCCTGAAGTTAACCATCCATCTAATGACGCATCAACCATGTATTTAAGTTCAGTCGCTCCAATTACTTTTCCAGAACAAGGAATAATAGTTCTACCAGCAACAAATTTTTTTTCAGCGTACTTAATAATTGCGTACTTATCAACAAGACTTGAAATTTCAAGCCTTAATTCTTCACTAGTTTTTTCGTTCATATGATATATTTTAATTTAAGATCAAAATCTTAGCTAATCTCAAGCTTAGTTTTTTGATCAATACTTAGGTTAAAAAAAATATTTTAATATATTTTTAGAATAAATATCAACAATAAAAGATTTATTATATATATATTTTTTTTTAAAAATTTAGATACTTAGTAATCTTGTTACTTGACAGAAAAGATATGTGACTCGATGATTTCTGGCTCAGTTCCTGTATATCTTGGAGATGCCGGTTTAGAAAAACATAATCCAAGTAATTGATATATTAAGTATGACAACTTTAATTGCAATGACGAACTATTTGAGTATATGTTAAATATGACAAAGGAGGAATATAACAATTACTTTGAATCTATTAAATCATTTTTAAAGGGTTCTTACATAAAAAAATATTCTGCATTAAATTTTTCAGAAATATTCACAAGTATAATATCAAAAAAATGATTAATTTTTTAAAGAAGGATGTAATTATGATAAACAAAGAACAGATTTCAATTTTGGATTGTACTTTGCGTGACGGAGGTTTTTTACTTGAAGATGCAATGCTGAATGGCATTGAACATCAAGTTTTTAATGATAAGGTGTCAGAAAAATTTATTAATGCAATGCAAGATTCGAGCGTCGATATAATTGAGATTGGTTCTATCGAAATAACAGATAGTGATAAGAGTGCTTTTGCTATTTATCAAAATATTGAACAGATATCAAAATTAATACCAAAAAATAAGCCATCTAGAGAAATGTATACCGTCATGTTTCGGGGCCCTGATACACCTGTTAAAAGTATACCAAAATGGAATCCTTTATACTGTGAAGGTGTCCGCGTCATAATCCGATATTCTGAAATAAAAAAATCACTAGACTTTTGCCGTACGCTAGCTGAAAAAGGATACAAGGTATTTGTTCAGCCAATGGTGACTATGAGGTATAGTGATAGTGAGATACAGACATTGATAGATGAATCTAACAGTATGGGTGCGTACGCACTCTATCTCGTAGATAGTTATGGATATATGGAGCCAAGTGATACATTAAAGCTCTTTAGGCGCTTTGATGAAGGGCTTTCGAGTGAAATTCGTATAGGGCTTCACGCTCATAATAATATGCATCTTGCTTTTAATAATGTGCGTGCGATGGTTGAGCAGAATTCGAATCGCTCTATAATAATTGATTCTACTATTATGGGAATGGGGCAAGGGGCTGGAAATATGCAAACTGAGCTGTTGGTTCCATACTTAAACAACAACAACGGTAACTATAACTATAACTCCATACTTGATGCTTGTGAAATAATCAACTCTTATTGTGGAGATAATTTGTGGGGTTATTCAGTAACACTTGTATTGTCTGCAGTTACTAAAACTGCCTATAAATTTGCTGATTTTTTTAGAAGAACACATAAACTCTCTTTTTCTAACATTTATGACATGCTCCTTAATATTCCTGAAGAATATCGACATAGTTTTACTAAAGAAAATGCTATTAAAATGCTAGAATTATCAAATAAATAGAATTTATTTTCTGGAATTAAAAAAATGAATGTAGCGGATTATCTTGTAGACGTACTAATTGAAAAAAATGTGACAGACGTTTTTGGAATTCCTGGTGGAGTGGTGCTGGAGTTTCTCTATGCAATGCGACGTCGTAACTCTGAGATTGCAGCACATCTAAGTTTTCATGAACAGTGCTCTGTTTTTTCTGCATTTGGATATGCAAGAGCTACAAAAGGATTGGGTGTTGCTTATGCAACAAAGGGGCCAGGAATAACAAACATGGTTACTGGTGTAGCAGATGCTTATTGTGACTCGATTCCAGTAATAATCATTACGGGTCATTCAGATATAGCCCCTATTAATGGAATGCGAGTCGCAGCTGATCAGGAAATTGATACGATTGGAATGTTTTCAGGCATCACTAAGTATTGTAAAAGGGTAGATAACGTAAAAGATGTTCGCTATGAGATAGAGAGAGCATGCTTTGAAGCAATGAATGGCCGTAAGGGTCCAGTCCTACTCGATATTCACTCAAAAGTATTATCTAAACAAATAGAAGTGTCAAAATTAAGACGATTTGAAGTTAAAAAACAAAAAAAAATATCACTGAGCATTGCTAAAAAAACAATTGTCACTGAAATTTTAAATTCCAAAAGACCTTTGTTTTTAATTGGTGATGGTTTGAGGGGTTCGCCAGCTATAAGCCAGTTAGGACAAATTGCAGAACAAAATAATATTCCAATCTTGTCAACTAGGTTTTCACAAGATCTGCTGCCAAAATCAACAAAACACTTTGGGTATATCGGTAGTAAAGGATTGCGCTACAGTAATTTTATACTGTCGAAATCCGATCTGATTATTACGCTAGGTAATAGAATGAGCTTTCCTGTAAATTCTGAGAGCTGGGAGATAGTTTTTAATAAAACTCGTATATTACGAGTTGATATTGATAAGGCTGAATTGACTCGGAAAATTCCAGGAAGCACAAGCTTTGCTATTGATTCCAACCAACTCTTATCTGAATTAGAAGGCGTTAATATGCCATATGATAACGATAACACTTGGTTAAAAACATGCTCCATAATAAAAGAAGAACTTTTAATGGAGGATTGTGGATATCCAATTACTGCAATTTCTGAAGTACTCAAATCTATTCCAGCTGACCAAACGATCGTAAGCGATGTGGGAAATCATGAGTATTGGCTGTGCCGAGCATATGCATACGCAGGTTGTTCTAATTCAGCGATATATTCTAAATCATTTGGAGCGATGGCTTCATCTATAGGAAAGGCAATTGGAGTCTACTATGGGACAGGAAAACCTGTTACTTGTTTTGTAGGAGATCAAGGTCTGCAGATGAATATTCAAGAATTGCAATACGTGGCTTCTCATCAATTACCAATAACGATAGTACTGTTGAATAATTATTCTTCAGGCATGATTCGTAGTAGGGAAAAGCAGAGATATGGAGAGGATTTTATACATACGACACTAGAAAGTGGATATTCTGTGCCAGATTTTTGCATTATTGCAGAGGGGTATGGCATCAAATCACATACGGTTGATCAGTTTAATTTCATTAAGATCTGCAGTATCTTATCCAAGCCTCCTTATACTAGAATGCTAGAAATTAGGGTAGACCCATCTATTCAAATGATTCCAGATACCCCTCAGGGAAATCCATTTCAAAAAATGTCACCAGAACTGGATGATAATAAATTTATGTTATTGGATAAAATCTAATTTTAAATTTAGGAATTATATGAAAATTCAACCAGAAAACTGGATGGTTAGTGGCTTTAAGGATAAAACAATATTAGTAACTGGTGCGACTGGTCTAATTGGGAGTCGTATCATTGCAAGCCTAATGGAACTTGACGGTGTCTGCGTTATTGCGCTTAGTAGAAATGCAACAAAACTTTCTAATTGCTTTTCTAGATATTTAGCAAGCGGTCGTTTTACATGCATAGAGCATGATATCTCCGTGCCATTAAGTATTATTGATAGTAGTATTGATTATATTTTTCACGCTGCAAGCCCACTAGAAAGTAAAATTATTAAAAATTATCCTTTAGATGTCATCATGCCAAATATGCTTGGTACGGTTAATTGCTTGGATTATTTGGTCAGACAAGGGCGAGAAAGAAATATTGGGGGTAGGTTAATATTGTTCTCTTCAGTTACTGTATATGGTAACAATACAAATAAAGATTTAACAGTTACAGAAATGGATACATCTGTTACAGAATTTATCGAATCAAATAGCGCCCCATATTCGCAATCAAAAAGAATGTCAGAAGTTATAGTTCAGGCATATATTAAACAATTCAGTATTGATGCTGTTATATGTAGATTAAGTACTGTATATGGCGATACAACATATAAAACAGATACAGCTTTTTTTGAATTCATAAATAATGCAATATCAAGAAAAGATATTCATCTGCGAAATGCAATGCTTCCACGAAGAGATAATATATACATAGATGATGCTACTTCTGGATTGTTAACGATTGCAGTAAAAGGAAAAACTGGTCAATCTTACAATGTATCTTCGAATGGAGAGTTGGGGGGGTATTTAGCTGTGGATGAAATTGCTGAAATAATTGCAAATGAAGCCAATAAAAAACTTGAGCCGAACCAAAAGAAAATTAGTGTCACATATGATGATATTGCAACTGATAAGATAAGACCTCCTGGCATTATTCTTGATAATTCAAAACTCAAGGAACTAGGTTGGGATTTATCTACTGATATCATTGATGGAATTGCAAAAACACTTTATTCATGTAATTTGATGAAGTCTAATGATTAAATGTATTAGAGCGAATCTTGTTGATCTTCAAATCTTTAATCATTACCATCTTTAAAATTGACACAACCCTTCCTCTTTCATCAACAGAATCAAAGAATAGAACAGATTGTAAGTGTTTAGATGGACAAATATCCTGCCTAGAGTTCACAATTGAGATAGAGTGTCATTTACAACCCAAATAAAGCGATAAGAGACAAGGTCTTCCTTCTTAAGATAGCTAAGTGATTGGTGTGAAAATAGTCAGAATTTGTCATAGGAACATTACAAGGACGACAAGATAGTAAAGAGACTGATTGGTAAGAGAATGATCAGATAAAGTCAAACTATGATGGATCATAGATGAATATGTCCTTAAACATTGTCAATCTTGGTAAAATTGATTTTGTATGAAGACAAGCTGTTATCACCACACAAGTTCTATCAATATTTTGGAGATTATCAAGCATTAAATTAATGAAATTTGGGACGATATTGATGGTTGGTGGGCTCAAAAAAATGTTCAGGAGTGTAGGAGAAAATTTTGTAATCAATATGCAAAAAAAAGCCCAAATCCAATACAGGAGCTTAAAACAATTTTATTAAAATAATTATGGCTATTCTTATATCAAACTCTGAAAAATTAAACCAAAAAATTGGATGTTATACATCAATTAAAATTTCAGATGACTTATCTAATTTAATTAAATTAAGCTTTCAATGAAGCTCTCAATATGTATACCTACCTTCAATCGGGCAAATCACTTAGCTAATTGCCTAAACTCTATCCTTTTATGTAAATTAAATTCTAGCCATGACTTTCAAGTATGTGTTTCGGATAATCATTCAACTGATAATACTAAAAGCATTGTGCAAAAAATAAGTCCAGAATTAAATATTAAATATTCTAGAAATGATAAGAATATTGGAATGGTAAGAAATGTTGTCAAGGTAGTTTCCATGGCTGATGGCGATTTCGTCTGGATCGTTGGAGATGATGATTTGTTGATGCCACAGGCCATAGAAAAGCTTTATAAACTAATTTATGAGCATTCTGATGTTGATTTCTTTTATGTTAATTCATTTAATCTAAAAGCTGAATATTTGGATAACTTCCCTAAGCCTTTTGATACTGCAAACTTACCCAATAATATGGAGCGCTTTTCAAAAAGTAAAAATACAGGTGAAATGCAATTCTTGGACCTAATAGATCCAAAAGTATCTTTTGATTTTCTTGGCGGCCTTTTTTTGTCAGTTTTTAGAAAAAAAAATTGGGCGTTGAATGTTGATATTCTAAATGAAGATGCACTCAATGATAGTCGACTTTTTTCACATTTTGATAATACATTTCCACAGGTCAAAATATTTGCTAAAGCATTCTCAAAGTCTAAAGCATATTTTAATGCTGAGCCATTAAATGTTAATTTAAATGGTGTTCGTGAATGGTCAGATAAATATGCTTTAATTCACAGTATTAGAATGATAGAAGGATTAGATGAATATCGAAATAATGGGCTACCTTATTGGAAGTATATCTATTGTAAAAACTATGCTCTTAATAATTTTATTCCTGAATTTATATATTTAATTATTTATAAAAAAAGTTCAGGATATGTTTATATTAATCCATTCAAAATAATACTTAAGTCAGTCTTGTATCCTAATTTTTATCTGTCTTTATTTTATTTTATTGGAAGAAGATTTCAGAGAGGAGTAAAACTTATCTTTAATATATGGCATAAAAGATGGCATTTTTAGAACATATGAAGAGGTTGGTAAAGAAATGGGATTCAGTTAAGAGATGTGATTTATTACGGAGTTTGTTAGTATTCTTGGTTTGTCGTCTGAAATCGTTGTCAGACCGGCATTTCTCTAAATATGTATACGCAAAACTACTCCACTGTGACAGAGTAGTTTTGGTTGTTCCTCTTTTTGACTACCAAAATCTCAAAGTTTTAACATTACAACTAATAAACTCTAAAAAATAGTTCATAATGAATTTATTATGTATAAAAATCCAACAAAACGAGGTTAAAAAATGAAAATTCAAACGATTTGTGCCATTTCTGTTATTTTTCTTCTAGGTTTAAATGTTTCAGTCGCTCATGCCGATGGAGAAGTTAATTGTGTTCCATTGCTTTCCGTAGACATTAACGATACAAGGGGTCATATGGAATATATTGTTGCCTTGTCAATATCTAATTCATCAAATGAGATAGTAACTGATGCAACTTACTCACTTTTGACTAAAGATGGCAGTCCAATAGGTGGGAGTTCTGTTAGATCATATTTATATCCTAATGAGTCAAAGACTATGTCTAGTATGCGAGCAGGAGAAATTATCCGTATAGAATGGTCAGAGGATCCAGAGATTCGAGAAAGACAAGAAATCCAGTTTGAGAATATTAGACAGGAAAAAGGAGATGCTTTGAATGGTGCCTATTGTGAATTAGTTGGTTTTGCCAAAACGGGTTGGATTGCTACGCCAAAGTAATAACAATTTTTCATAATAGAGTTTTTTGAACTCTATTTATACTCTACCTCTGAAGTTCTTCAAAAGTATAGTAATTGACTGAGAACTTACCAATCTTGACAGGGAATACTCTGTCTCTTATAACTTTATTTGGGTTATACATGAGACTATTAGACTATATCTCAATATTGAACTCTAGGCAGGGTATTAGGATTGGTAAACTTGTACAAGCAAAATCATTCCACTGTGACAGATTTTG
>MDTF01013018.1_pt1 | contig 14233 bp, 17 predicted proteins | sample 811191 | NCBI WGS metagenome assembly MDTF01 (sample SAMN05326649, study PRJNA326480) | marine metagenome | isolation source: seawater | place: Southern Ocean | collected 2011
ATTTTCCTTATGGAAAAAAAATTAACTTTAACTCAATTAGGAAAAATGAAATTATTGGAGAACACGAAGTAACATTTTCAAGTGGTAAAGAAATAATAACATTAAATCATGAGGCATTTGATAGAGCTTTATATTCAGAGGGTGCCTTAACTGCTGCAAAATGGCTTACAAACAAGAAACCCGGACTTTATTCGATGAGAGATCTGTTGAATTTTAAATAATGAATGAGAAAGAAAAAGCAAAACAAATACAAAAGATCTTAAATAAAATTTATCCGACAACTCCTATTCCCTTAAAGCATAGAAATAAATTTACCCTTTTAACTTCTGTACTTCTGTCAGCACAATGTACAGATCTAAACGTTAACAATGTAACTAAAAATATATACCCAAAATATAATCGACCTGAACACTTCGTAAAACTAGGAAGAAAAAGGATTGAAAAATTAATAAAAAGCATAGGTATTTTTAGAATTAAAGCTAAAAGCATTTATTTAATGTCAAAACAATTACTAGAAAAGCATGGTGGCAAAGTACCTAAAACTTTCGTAGAGCTCGAAAGCCTACCTGGCGTTGGCCATAAAACAGCAAGTGTAGTTATGTCTCAAGGATTTGGACTTCCAGCATTTGCGGTAGATACCCACATTCACCGACTAGCTCAAAGATGGGGGTTAACAAACGGCAAAAATGTTATTCAAACTGAAAAAGATTTAAAAAGAATGTTTCCAAAAACAAGTTGGAGCAAACTTCATTTACAAATAATTTATTATGGAAGAGAATTTTGTAAAGCAAGGGACTGCTATGGTTTAACTTGTAAAATTTGTATCACTTGCTATCCTCAGCGCAAGAACCCAGTTAAAACAAAAAAAACTTAAAATGAAATTACTAGGAATTGGAAATGCTATTGTTGATGTTATTTGTAAAGTTGAAGACAAATATTTGTTAAACAATAATTTAGTAAAAAGCACAATGAAACTTGTTGATGAGACTGAATTCAAAAAACTATTATCATCTTTAAAAATTGAAGAAACAGTCTCTGGTGGATCTGTTGCAAATTCTATTGTTGGGTTATCTCAATTAGGAAATAAGGTTGGTTTTATTGGTAAAGTTAGCGACGACGACTTGGGACAAAAATATGAAAGTGGCCTAAAAAAAGAGAATGTTGCTTACTTATATTCTAAAAAAAAAGAAAATTTATCTACCGGAACTTGTTTAATACTAATTACACCTGACTCTGAAAGAACAATGTGTACGTTTTTAGGAACTGCAGGAAAAATTAATGAACATGACATAGATGCAAATTCAGTGAAAAATAGTGAAATAATTTTTTTAGAAGGTTATTTGTGGGATGAGGGAGAACCCAAATCTGCTTTTGATAAAGCAATTAAAAATTCCAATAAAGTAGCCCTATCATTATCAGACTTGTTTTGTGTCGAAAGACACAAGTCACAATTTTTAGATCTAGTTAAAAATAAAATAGATATTACTTTTGCAAATGAACAAGAAATTACATCATTAATTGATGCAAAAAACTTTGAGGAAGTTATTACATTTGCTCAACAACTTGAAAAAATTATTATCATTACTCGTGGTGAAAAAGGAAGCATTGCCATTAAGGGAAATGAAGTAATCAAGTGTGGTGTTAAAAAAGATTTAAAGATTATTGATTTAACTGGAGCTGGAGATTTATTTGCTGCAGGCTTTCTACATGGTCATATTAATAAATTATCAATAAAAGAAAGTCTTAAAAAGGGTACAGAAATGTCTTCAAAAATAATTCAAAAAATAGGTGCTAGGCTAAATTAGATTTTTTTCTTTTGTAGCTTCCTTTTCCTTTTTTTGGTTTTACCACTCTTGGTTTATATTTTTTAGTTCTTAAATCTTTAGCAATAGGATTTTTTTTTAACATTTATATTTTATATCCCTCATCCTCACTAATAATAAATTTTTCATCATTAAATTTATCCTTAATTTTTTTTCTTAATCTATATATGTGTGTTTCGACTGTGTGAGTTTCTACATCTAAAGAGTAACCCCAGATTTTACTTTGTAGCATATTAACAGATTGGGCAATATTTTGGTCTTTTAGAAATAAAATAATATCAATTTCTTTTTCAGTTAGTTTTAATTCTTTTGTTTTATTAGAAATAATTCTTGAATTAAAATTTAGTGTATAATTTTTTATGTCTAATTTGGAATGAAAGTTGTATTTCTGTTTTATTAATTGGACATTTATTTCATCAAGAATTTCTTCAATTTTAAGAGGTAACCCATTAAATACTAAAATATTATTTCTATTGATTTTGCTATTTGAAGATAAAATATTATTTTTTTTACTTAAAATAATTGTAGAATTTATACATTCTACATTATTAGAATCTACTTCCTGTAAAAATTCTTGGGAACTTTGATAATTAAAAATATTAAATGAAAATAAGTCATTAATTTCATGTAGAATATTATACAATATTGGAAACTCAACTAAACTTACCGATTGTTTAAACATAAAAATATAACTTATGCTATTAACTGTAAAAAATAAAGAAACCTTAATTATTGATGATTTTATTTTTAGGTGTTCAACAGGAAAAAATGGAATTAAAAAAAAAAAAATTGAAGGGGACAAGGCCACACCGCGAGGAAAATTCTCTCTTGGTAAGCTATATTATAGGGCAGACAGAGTACAAAAACCTTTAACTAAAATTCCAATAAGAGTTATAACAAAAAATATGGGTTGGTGTGATGATCCAAAAAGTAAATATTATAATGAAGAAATTAAAATTAGTAAAAAGTTAAAACATGAAAAATTATTTAGAAAAGATCATTTATATAATTATTTAATAGTAATTAATTATAATACTAAGAAAACAATATCAAATAAAGGTAGTGCAATTTTTATTCATTTAACAAAGAAATATAAAAAAACAGCTGGGTGCGTAGGGGTAAAACAAAAAGATTTTTTAATTTTATTAAAATTAATTAATAGGAAAACAAAAATAAAAATATGTTAAATTCTCTTTCCAAAAATTTTAGAGCCAATTCTTAGAAATGTTGAATTATTATGTACAGCCTCAATATAATCATTAGACATACCCATGCTGAGTTCATTTAAATTTAATTTTTTTTTTAATTTATCCATTTTGAAAAAATATGATAAAGATTTTTCATTATTGGGTGGTAAGCACATAAGGCCAATAATATTTAATTTTAATTCATCTGTACATTTTTTATAAAAACTTTCTAATTGATCTTCATCAATACCATTTTTTTGCTGTTCGTTACCTATATTAACCTGGATAAATATCTTTAAGTGTTTATTATTTTTTTTTTCTTCTAAAGAAATTTTTTCAGCTAATTTAATATTATCTAAGGAGTGAAGATAATCAAAAAGTGGCAACATATGTTTAACTTTATTAGTTTGCAACTTTCCAAGCATATGTAACTTTATATGATTAAAATCATTTTTTAAGCTACTCCATTTTTCAAGCGCTTCTTGAACTTTATTTTCTCCAAAATGTACTTGTCCATAATTTATTACTGGCAATATATCTGATATCGAAAAAGTTTTACTTACTGCAATAATTTCTGGCATTTTAATGCTATTATTGCTTTCAGATATTTTTAATTGTATTTCTTTTTGTATTTCAATTAAATTAGTAACATTGTGATCCATAATAAATACTTAAAAAAATTTTACTTTATAGATAATTTCGATAAAGATCATATTAAAAGTTTAAACAGTAATATTAGTATAATCTACAGAAATTATTCAGAAAAGTATAATCAAGAAAAAATTTTAGAAATAAAAAAATTTTGCAAGAATATTAGAAAAAAATTTTATTTAGCCAATGATGTTGGTTTGACTAATAAATTAAACCTTGATGGTGCTTATATTCCAGCTTTTAACACCGACCTTTCTGTTTTTAAATTAAAAAATAAAAATATGCTATTACTTGGATCTGCGCACACACTCAAGGAAATTAATCAAAAAAAAAACCAAGGTATAGATATAATATTTTTAACACCTATTTTTCAAGTAACTAAATCTAATAAATTCTTAGATGTAACAAGATTTAATACTTTTTCTAATTTATTAAATGGAAAAACAATAGCACTCGGTGGAATTAACAAAAATAATATTAAAAAAATTAAAATGTTAAATTGCTATGGTTTTGCATCAATTTCTTATATTAAAGAATATAAAAAAACTTAAATCAAATGGTGAATCAATTCGAAAATTTTAAAATTAAAGTAGACAAACTAGTTAATCATTATAATGCTAATAATTTCGAATATGTAATTCAACAAATAAATTTACTTTTAAAAAATCAGCCTAATAATCACTTTATATTAAATTTATTAGGATTATGTTACCAAAAACAAGGCAAGCATAATGTGGCTAAAAAAATATTTTTAAAAGTTATTGAATTAGATAATAGCAGTTTAACTGCAATGAATAACCTAGCTAATGTTTTCAAAGATTTAAATGAAATAAAGAATGCTGAAGAACTTTACAAAAAAATATTAAAAGTAAATCCTAATTATATTAATAGTATTAATAATTATGCGAGTTTAAACTTTAAACTAAACAAATATGATGAAGCAATTAATCTTTATAAAAAAGCAGCAAAAATTGATAATAACTCTACAATTGTTCATTACAATATGGGATTAGTTTATCAAAGTTTAGGTAAATTTAAAGAGGCAGAATTTCATTATAGAGAGGTGCTAAGGATTGACCCCAATATGAATATTGTAGATAGAATAATGGGTAGATTCATTAAATATGATAAAAATAATAATCATTTAAAAGAAATGTTGAATAAAATTGATAACAAAGAACTTAGTGACGAATCAAAGGTTAATTTAAATTTTGCACTTGGAAAGGCCTATGAAGACTTATTGGATTATAAAAAATCTTTTTTTTATCTTGAAGAAGGTAATAAAATTAAAGACACAATATCTAAATATGACATAAAATCTGATAACCATTTATTTGATAAACTTAAAGTTTTTTTCAAAGACTATGTCTTTAATAAAAATGTCGACAATAATAATTCTAATAAAAAAATTATTTTTATTCTTGGTCTACCTAGATCTGGATCAAGTTTAATTGAACAAATAATTTCTTCTCATCCAGATGTATATGGAGCTGGCGAGTTAGATTATTTGGAAAAATTGATACAAAATAATATATATATAAATGACATCCTAAAAATACCTAATTTAAATAATGAAAGTGGTCTAAATCTTATCGATAAAATTTCATCAAAATATTTTGAGTTAATTAATGATTTTGATTCAAATCACGACAATATAACTGACAAAGCACCTCAAAATTTTAGATGGATTGGTTTTATTAAAATACTTTTTCCAAGTGCAAAAATAATTCATTGTGTTAGAGATCCAAAAGACAATTGTTTATCACTCTATAAGAATCTTTTTGATGAAAATCAAAATTGGACATACAACAAGTCAAATTTATTTAATTACTATAAAAATTATTATGAATTAATGAATTTTTGGAAAAAAAAAATTCCTGGTTTTATTTTTGATTGTAAATATGAAAATTTAATCACTGACTCAAAAGTGGAAATTAAAAAATTGTTAAATTTTTGCGATTTAAGTTGGAATGATGATTGTCTTAAATTCTATAATACCAAAAGACCAATCAAAACAGTAAGCGTGGCTCAAGTAAGACAACCTTTGTATAAGTCATCCATTTCATCTAATAAAAACTTTGAACCTTTTCTATCAGATTTGTTTACCAATTTAGAAAATTTATTAAGGTAAAAAAAAACGGCCCCACATGGAGGCCGTTTAATTTAATTTTTTGAGCTCTAAATTAGAATGCTAATACAACACCTAATTCAGTTTTTTCTGCAACAACAGCAGCTACACCACCATCATTATCAGATTCACTGTGATTAAATCTAATTGAAGCAGCACCAATTGTGTAAGCGGCACTTATTCCAGTGATTTCTTCAGTAATCGCCTTAGTTGGTCCAATGTCGTTTGTTTCTGTGTCTTGTCTACCTACAGAAATTGCAAGATTGTCATTTATGTTAAATGCAACTGAATAATGCTCAATATCTTTTCCAGCTGTAGAAATTACTCCACTGTCTGATTGAGCCATTCTGTAACCTACTGATACAGGACCAGCTGAGTATACTAAATTACTCACCCATTCTTCTGTATCTCTATCATTAGATGTAGAGTTATTTGTTCCACCATTACTTACATAACCAACACCCCAAGTAACACCATCCATTGGTGCCATTGAAAGGTAAACGTCAGTAGTTGAACCATGTGCAGCAACACCAGTTAAAGCAACAACACCTGAGTTAGAACTTTCAGTAGTTTGAGTTGCGCCTTCACCATTAGTGTAACCAGCAGAAATGCTGATACCAGCAAATGTGTTTTGGTAACCTATTACGTTAGTACTTCCTACTCCAGAAACACCACTTGCACCTACACCAGTCCAAACTTCTTCGTAAGCAGTTGGCATAAGGTCATCGTTAGCTGTACTTCCAACTAATGCACCAGCTGATGAGTCAAATGAGAATATTCCCATGTCACCCATGTCTAATGTTTGGTAAGAAGTTGCAAGAACGCCTGCATCACTTAATGCTCTAGTTGCTGAAACAGTACCGAACCCTACATCTCCTGAAGCAGAAAATGTCATAGAGCTATTAGCACCGTATGAGTTACCAGTGATAGAGTTTTGCTGTGTTCCACCAGTATCAGTGTACGTAAGCTCTACGCCACCTGCTACTGTAAATTCAGCTGCATTTGCAGAGAAAGCTACTAGCGATCCTGCTAAAGCAGTTAAACCTACTTTTTTAAAATTGATCATATTATATTTCCTTTTGTTATTTGATTAATCAATGAATGTTATTTATCAAATTAATTGATTTCTTACTTAGTTATTTACTGCCTTTTTACAATAAAATCTCAATTGTGATATAAATATCACAATACATACATAAAATCTAAAAATCTTAGTGTTTATTGAACTTTTATTGCCATCTTACAGGTATATTATATTAAAGAACTATGTTAATTCAAACTTTATATAATATTTAATTTCATGAATATCAATAAAGTCAAATCACTTAATCACCTATTATTATTATTTTTCACTGCACTTTTATTGCTAAGCTCATGTGGTGCCTTAGCCTATAAAAGAGCCGATGTTAAAGACAGCCCCATTAATGATGCTGATAAACGTAAAAAAAATATGGAAGACGGTCGTAAAATTACTTTTGGAAAAGGCTCAAGGAATAGGTCTGGTAGTTTTGATTTTGCATCCTCTAATGAAATGTGGAGAGCTACTATTGATATTTTAGATTTTGCTCCATTATTGTCTGCCAATTATGGTGGTGGAATTATTATTACTGACTGGTATTCTGATAATACCAAGACAAATGAAACTATCAAGATTTCTATCCAATTTTTATCCAATGAAATTAGATCAGATGGACTGACTGTTAAAATTTATAATAAAAAATGCGACAAATTTCAAAATTGTGCAATTACAAAAGTTAACTCAGAATTAAACTCTGAAATTAAATTAGCTATACTCAAGAAAGCAACGTTATTAAGAAATGATAATAAAAAGAAAAAAAAAGTTAAGTGGTAACCACTAATTCAAAAAAAAATATTAAGTAATATTTTGCCAATTAATAAAAGTAATGCGCTATAATTTTAAAACTGTTGAAAACAAATGGCAGCAACTCTGGGATACTGAACAAACATTTAAATCAACAATAGATAAAACTAAAGAAAAATTTTATTGCTTGGAGATGTTTCCATATCCATCTGGAAAAATTCACATGGGACATGTTAGAAATTATACTATTGGCGATGTCCTCGCTCGATATAAATCTCTACAAGGTTATAATGTTTTGCATCCAATGGGATGGGACTCATTTGGAATGCCGGCAGAAAATGCAGCTCGCCAAAATAATTTAGATCCTAAGAAATGGACTGAAGAAAATATTTCTATAATGAAAAATCAACTTAAGAAATTAGGTCTTTCGATTGATTGGAGTAGAGAAATTTCAACTTGTTCACCAGATTATTATAAACATCAGCAAAAATTTTTTCTTGAGCTTTATGATAAAGGGTTAGTTTATAGAAAAGAAAATTATGTTAATTGGGATCCAGTTGATCAAACGGTATTGGCAAACGAACAAGTAATTGACGGAAAGGGTTGGCGATCAGGTGTTTTTGTTGAAAGAAAAAAACTTAATCAATGGTTCTTTAATATATCAAAATTTTCAGACAATCTTCTTGATGGTCTAAATAAACTTGATGAGTGGCCCTACAAAGTCAAGATTATGCAAAAAAACTGGATTGGAAAATCATTTGGCTGTGAAATAGATTTTAAAATTGATGGCAACCCCGAGATAAATAGCATTAAATGTTTTACTACGAGGCCAGATACTTTATTTGGATTTTCTTTTTTAGCGGTATCTGTAGATCATTCTATATCTAAATTTTATGAAAATAATGAAGAATTTATAGCTTTTAAAAAGAGTTGTTCAAAAACAGGAACAACTGAAGAATCGATTGCTCAAGCTGAAAAGATTGGTTTTAAAACAAACTTTACTGCAATAAATCCATTTGATGAAACGCTAAAAGTTCCAGTTTATTTTGCAAATTTTGTATTAATGGATTATGGATTCGGTGCTGTATTTGGTTGTCCCGCTCACGATCAGAGAGATTTAGATTTCGCATTAAAATACAAAATTAAGTTTAACACTGTTGTGAAGCCGCTAAGTGAAAAAGATGATTTTAAAGTTTTAAATGAAGCATATACGGGTGGTGGAATAATTTTTAATTCTAAATTTTTGAATGGTTTAAAAGTACCCGATCAATCAATCTTAAAAACTATTAAAATATTAGAGGAAAAAAAACTAGGCAAAAAAAAGATAAATTTTAGACTAAAAGATTGGGGTGTTTCTAGACAAAGATATTGGGGGTGTCCTATACCAATTGCTTATAATAAAAATAATGAAATAATAAAAGTTCCTCTTGAGGACTTGCCCATAGAACTTCCTGAAAATGTTAATTTAAAGTCGACGGGTAACCCTTTGGATCATCAGCATGAATGGAAAAAAATTAAAATTAATGGTGAGGAATGCATAATGGAAACCGACACTCTTGATACTTTTGTGGATTCATCTTGGTATTTTCTAAGATTTTGTTCTCCTAAAAATGAAAAAAACGGTTTTGATATTACTGAAGCAAATTATTGGATGCCCGTTGATCAATATATTGGTGGAGTTGAGCATGCAATATTACATCTATTATATTCAAGGTTTTTTATAAAAGCCTTAAATTATAAAAATGAAAAATTAAATTTTGATGAACCTTTCAAAGGTTTATTTACGCAAGGCATGGTGTGCCACGAAACCTATAAAGATCAAAACAATAATTGGCTTAGTCCAGATGAAGTAACTTCAGAAGATGGTAAAAATTATTATAGTAAAAAAAACCCATCTGAGAAAATTACTGTTGATGCACCAGAATCAATGTCTAAATCAAAAAAAAACACAATTGACCCAGAAAAAATGATAAAAGATTATGGAGCAGATGCGGTAAGATTATTTATCTTATCAGACAGTCCCCCAGAAAAAAATGTGCAATGGTCAGATCAAGGAATAGTTGCATCTTATAAATTTATTCAGAAATTTTGGATGTTACATAAAAAAATTACATCTCAGATTAAAAAAGGAGAAAAAGAATCAGATAATACTATCGATGAATCTCTTGAAGAATTTATAAATCAAATAATAAATAAAATAAATATTAGCTTGGAGAAATTTAGTTATAATGTCATCATTGCAAATTTACATGAAATCTATAATTTTTTTTTACAAACATACCGAAGAGAAAAAAATTAACAAAAATCTAATAAATAATTACATAAGTATTTTAAAAATAATGATACCAATCGTGCCACATTTAGCCAATGAATGTTTAAGTGAGATTTCTAAAGACAAAATATTTTTTTGGCCAGAAGTCGACAAAAAATATCTTCAAGCTAAAAAAAATAATATAGTTATTCAAATAAATGGCAAAAAAAGAAGTTTAATTTTAGCAGAAACTGGTTTGGAAGAAAAAGATTTAATTGAAAAAGTAAAAAAAACTAAAGAATTAGAAAAATTTTTTGAAAATAAAAGTATTATTAAAAGTATCTTTATAAAAGATAAATTAATAAACTTAATTATAAAATGATTATAAAAAAACTTACCCTTATCTTGATGCTCTTCTTATTGACAAATTGTGGATATGAACCAATTTATTCAAAAAAAAATATTTTAGCTATTTCAATAAATAAAATTGAACTTGAGGGAAATAAAAAGATTAATAGAATGATTATTAATCAAACAAGTTTAAATAAAAAAGATAACAAAAATTATGCCTATAATTTAACTTTAAGTAGCAAAAAAAAAATTGAGGTCGTAGCCAAAAATAGCTCCGGTAATGCATCAATTTACAGAACTACGATAAATGTGAAGTTTTACTTGAGAGACCCAAACAACCAAAACGAAATTTTTAAGGAAAAAGTTTTTACTTCAAGTTTTACATATAATAACTTTCAAAATAAATTCGATTTATCTAAATACCAAGAGCATATTGAAGAAAATATGATTAATGATATTAGTGAAAAAATTATAATTTTTCTATCCTCATAACTAATGATAATTAAGACTTTTGAGTTAGAAAAAAAAGATTTAAAAAATAAGCAATATTTTTTGTTCTATGGAGAAAATCAAGGGCACAAAAACGAAATTATTGAAAAAAAATTCAAAAGTAATTATTCAAATAATACATATAATTTTGAAGAGAACGATATACTTAGCAACAAAGAAAGCTTTTTTAATGATATTTTTTCTAAATCGTTTTTTGAAAATGAAAAGTTAATTATAATAAACAGAGCAACTGACAAGCTCATCAATATAATAGAAGAAATAATAGAAAAAAAAATTACAGACTTAACTATAGTTTTTAATGCAAATATCTTAGAGAAAAAATCCAAAATCAGAACATTATTTGAAAAAAGTAAAGAGACAATTTGTGTTCCATTTTATGCTGATAGTAGTCAAACTTTAATGTCCATAATAAATATTTTTTTCAGAGAAAAAAAAATACCAATTTCACAACAAGCTATAAATTTAATTGTTGAAAGATGTAGGGGTGATAGGCAAAATTTAAAAAACGAACTTCAAAAAATTGATGGTTTTATGCAAAATAAAAATAAAATTGAAATAAGTGACATTCTAAAATTAACAAATTTAGCCGAAAATTATAATGTTTCTGAATTAATTGATAGTTGTCTTGCTAAAAATAAAAAAAAAACTATCCACATTTTAAATGAAAACAATTATTCATTAGAGGATTGCATTCTTATTATTAGAACTTTTTTAATAAAGACTAAAAGACTTTTAAAACTCTCTAAACAGATCATTGAAAAAAATAATATTGATGATGTAATTGCATCATTTAAACCACCTATCTTTTGGAAAGATAAAGAAATAATAAAACAGCAGGTAAAAAATTGGTCATATAAGGATATTGAGGATTTAATATATAAGATTAATGAAACTGAACTTTTAATTAAGAAGAATTCCAATAATTCAATTAATATTCTATATAATTTTATTATGGAAAAAACAAAAATTCCTAATAATTAGATTTAATTATTTCAATAATTTTATTTAATTGATCTAAATCTTTATATTCAAATACTATAGAACCAGAATTATCTTTTTTACTTTTGATTAAGACATTAAGTCCAATTTTATCAATAATTGTCAATTCTAATGCTCGCAAATTTGAATCTTTAAAATTTTTAGGCGATCCTTTTCTTATTTTAAAAATTTTAACAAAATTTTCAGCCTGTCTAACAGATAATTTTTTTTCAATAATTTTACTACATACAAAAGTTGCATTATCTAAACCAACTAAAATTTTAGCGTGACCAGGAGTTAATTTTTTTTCTTGGATTAATTTTAAAATCTCATCAGGTAAAGTTAATAATCTTAAACAGTTAGCTATATGACTTCTGCTTTTTCCGATAAATTTTGCAACTTTTTCTTGATCATAAGAAAAATCATCTATTAAACGTTGATATCCTTTTGCTTCTTCAATAGCATTTAAATTATCTCTCTGAACATTTTCTATTATTGCAAATTCTAAAGATTTAAGATTGTCGGCTTCTACAATAACTACTGGCACTTCATGAAAGCCTGCTTTCTGAGCGGCAAGCCACCTTCTCTCTCCTGCTATAATTTCATATTTAGATTTATCATCAGTAGATTTTCTAACTATGATTGGCTGTATAATGCCGCGTTCTTTAATGGAGTTTGTGAGGTTTTCTAAATTTTCCTGATCAAATAATTTTCTAGGTTGATATTTGTTTGCAACCAAATCACTTATTAATAATTTGTTGATATTTATTTCTGTTTTTGTTTCACCAATTAATGATGATAAGCCTCTACCTAGACCCTTTTTAATTTTGTTTGTATCCATTATGCAGCACTACCTATTTTTGTTTCCTGATTAATAAATTCATTTGTAAAATTAAAATATGATTTACTTCCAGGACATGATTTATCATAAACTAAAACTGGCATCCCGTGCGATGGTGCCTCTGATAATCTAACATTTCTTGGTATCACTGTTGCGTAAACTTTATCATTAAAATAATCTCTTGCTTCTTTTTCCACCTGTGTAGAAAGTTTATTTCTTTTGTCATACATCGTTAGGAGAATTCCTCTTATATTCAATCCTGGATTTAAGGTTACTTTTACTCGCTCAATTGTTTTCATTAGTTGTGTTAGGCCTTCCAGCGCAAAAAATTCTGCCTGGAGTGGTACTACAAGAGATTGTGAAGACACCAAAGCCATAACTGTTAGAAGACTTAGGGATGGCGGGCAATCTATAAAGACATAATCATAGGATCCTTTAGAATCGTCTAAATATGCGGTTAATTTAGCTTTCAATATGAATGCTCTATTGCTATCTCCGGCAGTTTCTACTTCTAATCCTGACAGATCAACATTTGATGTTATTAAATCTAAATTATTAAACGCAGTTTTTTTGATTACTTCTGAAATTGTTTTAGTTCCATTTAAAACTGCATAAATTGTATCCTCTGAGTTTTCCACGTTTGATAAACCCAGTCCTGTTGTAGCGTTACCCTGAGGATCTAAATCAATTACTAGAACTTTTTTATTCTGCTGTGATAGACCTGCTGCAAGATTAATTACTGTTGTTGTTTTGCCAACACCACCCTTTTGATTTATCACAGAAATAATTTGCATATTAATTCATCTTTCTTTTTTTAATATTTTTAATATTTAACAAAAAAGAGTCTTCGCTTGTTATGCTATCTTTTTTTGTATATTCAAAACTCCAATCTATCAAAGAATCTTTTAAAACTTGTTTTCCATTTTTTCCCATAAATAAAATTAAGTTTTTATAATTATCAAAATTTTTACAAACCAGGTCTAAAATTACTGGCATTGGTTTGAATGCTCTTGCCATTATCGTACCTGGGTTTAATTCTTTTATTTGAAAAACATCTTTCTGAATTACTTCTGTATCTAAATTAAGCTTTCTTGATACCTCTCTCAAAAAAGAGCTCTTATGGTGGCTTTTTTCATATAATTTTATTTTTATGTCTTTTTTTAAGTTTTTAATCATAATTGCCATTACTATCCCTGGCATTCCTCCCCCAGTTCCTAAATCTGTGGTTGTACTAGCATTTAAATCAATAAAATCAAGTGCTTGTGCGGTATCTATTATATGACGTTCTCTAATATCTTGGTTTTTAATCATTTTCTTACTTATTATATTAATTTCATTATTCTTTTTTATTACCATAGAAATGAAGGTATCAAAGTCAATACATGTTTCACGTGAAACATTTAAATAATCCAACAAGGCGTATTTTTTTAAAATTTCTTCCATTAAGCTGTATGCTTAATAGACTTTCTTTTTATATGTGACAACAAAATATATACTGCAGCAGGAGTGATTCCATCAATTCTTAGTGCCTGGCCCATAGTCTTCGGTTTTATTTGCTTAAATTTAGTTTTTACCTCATTTGATAGTCCTGATAGTTCATCATAATTAACTTTCTCAGGAATTATTAAATTTTCATCTCTTTTAAAAGCCAAAATATCTGCTTTTTGTTTTTTTAAATAACCTCTATAATG
>MDTF01011547.1_pt1 | contig 14229 bp, 13 predicted proteins | sample 811191 | NCBI WGS metagenome assembly MDTF01 (sample SAMN05326649, study PRJNA326480) | marine metagenome | isolation source: seawater | place: Southern Ocean | collected 2011
GTTTGAACGTGAGTTTGCCGACTATTGCGGAACCAAACACTGTATTGGTGTAGCCGATGGGCTAGATGCGTTGATTTTAACCTTACGTGCATGGAAAGAATTGGGCAGGCTGAAAGACGGTGATGAGGTAATTGTGCCGGCTAATACCTATATCGCAAGTGTTCTAGCGATCACGGAAAACCGATTAACGCCTGTTTTAGTTGAGCCGAATAGTCAAACTTACAATCTCAATCCTCAATTAATTGAACAAGCGATAACACCGAAAACCAAAGTCATTTTACCCGTGCATCTATACGGACAGTTGGCCGACATGCCTGCCATTATGAATATTGCCAAACAATATAATCTGTTGGTTTTAGAGGACGCTGCTCAAGCGCACGGCGCCAGTATGAACAGGCAAAAAGCGGGTAACTGGGGCGACGCATCAGGCTTTAGCTTTTACCCAGGCAAAAATCTGGGCGCACTAGGTGACGGAGGTGCCGTCACCACTAATGATGACGAACTTGCACATACCCTTCGAGCCTTAGGTAACTATGGTAGCCACAAAAAATATCAACACCTTTACAGGGGTGTAAACAGTCGACTAGACGAAATGCAAGCTGCAATGCTTCGGGTAAAGTTAACTTATTTGGACGCGGAATTAGATAGAAGAAGAAAGATTGCGCTTACCTATAGTCGGAATATCATGAATGAAAATATTATTTTCCCGATCGACCCGATTAGAAGTGTTTCAGGGTTAAAAAATCATGCATTCCATTTGTACGTCGTACGCACCCAGCAGCGTGACAAACTTCAAAAGTGCCTAGATGAAAATGGAATACAGACCTTGATCCACTATCCAATATCGATCCATAAGCAAAATGCATATTTAAACTTGGCTGATAAGTCTTATCCAATTACCGAGACGCTTCAGGAAGAGATTCTTAGCATACCCATCAGCCCAGTTATGACTGACTCCTGTGTAGAGAAAGTCATAGACGTGATGAGTGGCTTTAGTTGAGTTTAGTAAAAACATCAATACTGAGCTTTATTGCTACGTCTATCAAAATCGTTGCTGGCATTGTAATAAATAAAGCGATAGCAGTATTTGTTGGCCCTAATGGTTTGGCTTTGGTTGGCCAGTTTCAAGACTTCATTCGGTTAGCAATGACAGTTGCTCAAAGTGGAATTAATGCTGGTGTCACAAAATATACGGCGGAATATGGTAAGAATGGCACTAGAATCCCGCTGTTGTTCTCTACCGCAGCAAGAATTAGCTTAGTATCATCCCTTATTGTTGGCGGTATTCTTATAATATCACCAGAATTTCTATCTGAATATTTCTTAAAATCTGACGAATACGAAAGTATATTTCAGCTGTTCGGTTTTACAATTATCCTTTTTGTCTTCAATAATTTTTTGTTGTCAATCTTGAACGGTCTTAAAGAAATAAAACTCTGGGCAATAATAAATATTACCCAGAGTGTGTATGCCTTGATTTTTACTACTCTCCTGATATTTTTTTTTGAACTCAAAGGGGTACTAATAGCTCTGGTAACCAATCAATCTATAGTATTTTTTGTCGTACTAGGAATGTTGAGAAAACATTCAACTGTTAGGCTTGACTACTTTTTGGGTGACTATAGTCGTGACGAAGCCAAAAAATTATTGAAGTACGCGGCTATGGCGGTTACTACTGCTATTGCTGTGCCTGTTTCCCATATAGCTATTCGAAACCATATTGTAATGGATTTTGGTTGGGAAAAAGCGGGCTACTGGCAGGGCATCTGGTATATATCATCAATGTATTTGACCGTAGTAACGACTACTTTAGGGATTTATTATTTGCCTACGCTGTCTCAGATGCAAAAAAAAGAAGATATCTTGGAAGAAATCTTGAGCGGCCTGAGGCTAATCGTACCAATTGTTACCCTTCTATCCCTCGCGATATTTATGCTGAAAGATATAGTAATATCAGTTCTTTTTACTGAGGAATTTCTCCCAATGCGTGAGCTATTTTTATGGCAGATGGTCGGGAATGTTCTTAAAATAACAGCATGGCTATTCTCTTATGTCATGCTTGCAAAAGCCATGACGAGGCTATATATAGGTACAGAGATTTTCTTTTCAATTAGCTTTGTAGTGCTATCAATACTCTTGACTGATGCATTTGGTTTAATTGGCATGAGTTATTCTTTTACCATAAATTATGCGATATACCTGCTAGTAGTAGTAGTTTTAGTGAAAAGGAATCTAACATCATGAATTCTAAGCGCGGAGTGATAATGATCGGATCTCAACCTCCCCCGGTACATGGGATGTCTGTCGTTAACGCATTTATGGCTGACAAAATAGAGAAATCAGGATGCGTTCCTTTTAAGGTAGATATTTCGGCAACGTCATTGTCTAGGGATTATTTCAGTAGAGTTGGGCGAATAAAAAAAATACTAAATGGCCTAATATATGCATTCAGTACTAGAGATTCGTGGTCGTCGCTATACATCTCAGTTTCAGGTGGCGCAGGGCAAATATATGAAATATTGTTCTTAATTCTCGGAAGAATTTTTGGCGATAATATCTATATACATCATCACAGTTTTGCATATCTGGATAGGCATGCAAATATTACAAGAGCGTTAACCTGGGTTGGTGGATCAGATGCTGTTCATATTGTTTTGTGTACGAAAATGGGTCACATGTTGGAGAGTCAATATAAGTCCGTAGAAAAACTTTTTGTGTTGTCGAATATAGTAGTTTGCAATGCAATGGCGAGGTCACCTCGTGAAGAGAGTGACGTAAAAACGATTGGATATCTCTCAAATATCTCAAGAGAGAAGGGAATTTATCTTTACCTCGACGTAGTAACGAGACTAATCGACAAGGGTTTGCTAGTCCGAGGACTGATTGCGGGACCATTCCAGGATAAAAGAACAGAACTAGATGTTTTAGCTAAAATAAATAAGGTTTCAGGAATTGACTATATTGGAAGAGTTGACGGTGAGGCTAAAAATGATTTTTTTGATAATATAGATGTATTACTCTTTCCAACTAATTACAAAAATGAGGCTGAGCCGCTTTGCATATATGAGTCTCTTCAACATGGGGTGCCGATTATTTCTACTGATAGAGGCTGCTTAGAGGATATGCACCCGCTATCAATAGGCTTGGTGGTTGGTAAGAATGATGATTTTGTTAACGCAGCTGAGGGTCAGATGTTATTTTGGTTAGAGGATGATTTTAGTTTGAAAAAGGTTTCGGAAAACTGTTTCAGAAAGTTTAACATTTTGAGAGATAAATGGATTGTTCAGCTTAATATCTTAGTTGGCATGATTGTGAGGTGATGCGAATGACGGATCGCGTTTATGTGGCTTCTAGAAAAAACAATACCGATCATTGATCCGTATTCAAGTTAACCTAAGTCTAACAATCTGGATGATAAATCTTTGAAAAATCCTCTTGTAACCATCACGCTGTATACCTTTAATCAAGAAAAATATGTACAAGAATCAGTGAGAGCGGTGTTGAATCAGACCTATTCTCCGTTAGAAATTATTATTTCAGATGATTGTTCAACCGATCGGACCGTTGATATTATCAAAAGCACGGTGCTGAATGAAAACTGCCGGCATAAAGTCATCCTAAACGTCAATTCTACAAATTTGGGAATTTTAAGACATGTGAATAAGGTAGTCGGCATGTCAAATGGTGAGTTTATAGTAGGTTCAGCTGGCGATGATATATCAATGGCAAACCGTGTAAGTGTCCTTGTCGAGTGTTGGAAAACGATGAAAGTATCTGCTGTTTTCTCAAATGATGCTTGCATCGATGACACTGGAGCAGCATATGGTCAATATTATGTAAAGCAAAAATCGCAAAAAATTGGGATCGATCGAATGTTAAAAGCAGGGCATACAGGTGTGTTAGGGGCTTCTTTGTCTTATGAAAAAAAAGTCTTTGAATCCTTTGGACCCTTGCCGCTTGATGGTCCTTACGAAGATCAAATTATTCCCTTTCAAGCAGCAATGACTAAAGGATTGTATTACTTGAATGAAGAGTTGATGAGTTATAGAGTTCATGCGGACAATGTTTCGCAGTGGACTAAGATGCACACTTCTACTGTGCGACAGTGGCAGGAAATCAGAAAATCACAGCTTGTTAACTCAATCAAAAGATACGTATGTTGGATATCCTATATGGTTGATTTTGGTGGCCACTCTAGGTTTGTGAAAGATATTCAAAAAAAAATGCAAATTCAGAAAATTGAACTTGATATTCTAAATTTGAAGTTTGCTAAGGTCGGGAATCCCTTGTGTCGTCTTTTCGAATACTTTGCTATCTCAAAGGACTTTATTCGGTGTTTAATCCTAATTATTTCACCAAAAATATATAGAAGCTTATTGATAAATAGAAACGGAAAGTTTAAGTAGATGTTCATTGTGGTTCAGGTAGAGTTTAATACGTGCTGATTCCTCCCTCTGAAAACAGGGTGGCCTTAACTGTGCTTATTTATATTGGGTTCAGCTTTATATCCTACCCGTTTATTGCATTTAAATATATACATTACTTTACGTATCAGCTAGTCAGTGTTCTTATACTGGGGATTGTTTTTCTTACGCTAGCACTGAATGCTAAAAACAGGATTTATTTTGACTTAAAGATCGGTCGCCCAAATTTAGTTAATATGACTTTGGTGGCATACCTTTTATTTTTATGTATTTTGATATGCTCTAGCTTTTTGTCCGGTTCGATTGATTCGATTATCGATCTTATGAAAGTTGTGGTTAAAGTTGTTTTTATTATTTTTGCCTTAGTACTGTGCCCATATCTTTGGTTAATGAGGACATTAAGCGTTTATTCAACATTCGTAGCATTATTGTCAGTTGGCGCTTTGTTATTGTTTTGCTTTCAATTTATGGTAGATGTTCAACCGCTGGGATATATAAGCTTAGATATTGTTGGGAAAGATTCAGAGGAAAGAGGTTTTTATTTAACCGGCTTATTTTGGGATAAAGCATTCATTAAGTTTGACGGAGTACAGAGTTTTTTTAGGTCGCAATCTTTCGCGGATGAGCCTGGGACTTTCGCTTTTTCGATCCTACCTGCTTTGTTCTACTTTTTATATGTAAAGCGATATTCTTTAGCTATATTATTACTTACAACTCTCCTAACGACATTCTCTATAGGCGCATTTGCAGCTATTTTTTTGGTTTTGGTTATTGTTTTTCTGAGGAATGTGTTCGTATTGAAAAAACTCTCCGTTAGGCGGATTGTGATAATCACAGCTATGGTCAGCACCATTCTAGTAGGAGCGGTAGTGGTTAGAGCTGTCGTCACTGACGATTCGGTAATGGCGTATTTGATGACGAAATATGATCCTGATGCAGAGGCGGGGCGCGGTTCTTTTGGAGTTAGAGCTTTGGGTCTTTTAACTGATTTGGAGTATGTCAAGGGCAGCGCCCTTGGCGCGGGCGCGGGTGGCAGGCATAGTCCGGACCGCATTGGGCTTGGAGATGTTGGTTATTTCAATAATTTAGTCGAATCTGGGTACTTGGGCGCTATCTTTTACCTATCGTTCATAGCGTTTATTCTAATCATATGCGTTAAAAATTTAGTTTATAGTGATCATCCACTCAAGCTTTTGCATTCTAAGATTGTGTTTGTACTTATGATAGCTGGTTTACAAAGAACGGCGATTGACGCCTCGCTTTGGGGAGGCATTTTCTTGGTTATGCTTTTAAGAACTGAAAATATGTTTAATGCTAGACGAATAACGACAAACTATCCTCTTACGAGGTTGCGGGGGGGCCAACCTTGATTTCTGCGGCCTTTTTAATATAGGTGTGTGATCGATACGAAAAATCAGTAAGTTTTCGTGATAGATTTTCTGTAAGTACACATTTTGGTCGGATACGGATTTTCCGTGCGTTTTTTTATGAAAGAATTTTCTTAATTCGAGAACGTGCTAAACGTTAATTATTACAAACTGGGAGTGACACTGATGGATTTGGACAAAGCACTAAAGGAAGGCTGGGTAGAGTTAAATGAAGAATTTCCGTTTAAAAATTATATTAATCCGGCGCGTAAGTCAGGCTATTTTGATATGGTTAAAAAAGTAGCAAAATGGTCCGGTACAGATGTAGATGTTTTGGACTTTGGCGCGGGACCTTGTGATAAAACGGCTTTGTTCGCTAAAGCAGGTATGAGAGTGACGGCTTTTGACACGTTAAATGATTCTTGGGTAAAAAAAGATAATAACAGGCAAAAGATCTTGGATTTTGCCGCAGGTTTTGGTATCGATTACATACTGCCTAGTGAACAGGACCATTCGCCTTGGGATTCTAAAAAATATGACGTTATAATGTCTCATGACGTTTTAGAACACTTCCATTCTTCACCTAGGATATTACTAAATAAGTTGCTCGAATGTCTTAAACCAGGTGGTCTTTTGGTTACAACGGTTCCCAACGCGGCGAACCTTAGAAAGCGGCTTCACCTTTTGGTTGGTAAAACTAATTATAACCGGTATGACTACTTTTATTGGTATCCTGGCGCATGGAATGGTCATGTACGTGAGTATGTTAGGAAAGATCTTGAATTGCTTAATCAGTATCTAGAACTAGAGAAGGTCGAGTTGTCGAGTTATCACCTGCAATTAGATGCTTTGCCTTCGGTTTTGCGCGGTCCGTTTAAAGCAGCGAGCCATCTTATGCCTGGAGTTCGAGATTCCTGGATGCTGGTTTCTAGAAAGCCTGAAAGCTGGACTTCGCAAATTGAACCTTCTAAACAGCAGATAAAAGATGCTCTAGGTTGGCATTATTTTGACATGTCTCAGTATGAATATGATTGGGAGTCGCAAGATTAGTAATTTTAATCCTTCAAAAATTGTACTACCAGAGAAGGAGGCGTCGGCTCTTCTTAGTTCTGTATTTGAGCGCTTGGACTTCGCTCATGTTGGCTACTGTGTCGAGAGAAACTATCAGGGTTACCCTGACGTTCTAACCGGGGATGTGGATTTGATCATAGGAGACTCAAGTATTCCCTTTGTTGCACAGCAGGTTTGTGATGTTGCAAAGGAAAATGGTTGGTACTGTTATCAACATCATATTTGGGGTAAAACTGCTTATTTAGGATTATGGTATGACGGCTACCCTAGTCGTTTTACTCTAACGATCGAACTATTTTCTGGCGCACGATGGCATGGAATAAAATTTTTAGATGGAGTGACAGTTGTTAATGAAAGGTTGAGACATGGAATTACTTGGAAGCCTAGTCCAGCTCATCAAATTATTATTACGGCAATGCATCATTTGCTTTACAACGGCACTGTTCCTCAAAAATATAGGAATGAAATCGTTTCTTTAATGGAGTTCGAAGAGGATTCCGTTAAAAACAATCTCACTCCTTTTTTTGGCACACGGCATGCAAAAAAAATAACTAAAGAATTGGTTAATCAGAATTGGCAGTATTTTGATTATAAAATTGCTCGTACTCTTAAAATTCTGTTGCTGGTGCGGTCGCTCGTTTTATGGCCGCTTACGACGCTAAATGACGTTACCAAAGGATTGATATCTCACTTTAGAAATCCCGAGGGCGTATCTATATCCATAGAAATTACTCCGGACCTGGCAAAGCATGCCTTAATCGAATCACTGCTAGGTATTATGACCAAATGGCATGTTTTTAAACCTCCGAGGAGAGAAGTTGTCAACCCAAGTCTTTCAGTATTCAAGGCGAAAAAACTTGTGGAAAATATTTTATCTAGCGGAGGCGTGGTTTTAATCGACCACGCACATGCCAGCGAGTTAACTGGCAGGTCTAGTCTTCCAGATTACAAAATCGTGCAATCGGAAAGGCTAGTAGTTTTTTGTCAGTCATCTGAAATATTCTCCTGTGGAGAAAGGCTTAGTATTGATGGTGGTAACGCTGATCAGGTTGCGCTTGAGATTATAAATTCAGTCTTGTCTCACAGAGCCTTATTAAATAGAGAATTTAGCCATTGATTAAAGTAGCTATCGTTTGCGATACCTCTGGGAAAGACGACGAAGGTATGAAAAAAGTTGCTAGAAACCTTGCAACTCTTATTGATAATTTCCCAGGTTTTAATGTCACAACTATTGATACTCGTGATTGTTTGAAGTTATGTTCCAAATTCGATTTTTTCCATTTTATTGGGGGGCCATCGGTTAAAACCATCATAGTTGCGTTCATCTGCAGATGTTTTAATACAAGATTAAATACATTTCTTACATTCACTAATCCATTCTTGGGGCGTAGTACACTTTTCCTACTGGGCATATTAAAACCAACCCTATGTTTAGTTGCATCAAAAAAGTGGCTAGATATTCTTTGCAAGTTAAATGTTCGAGCGGTCATGTTTAATGTTTCGGGGGTAGATACTAAGAAGTTTTCGCCAGTCCACCAAGATAGGAAAGGGTCTTTGCGGGAAAAATTAAATCTGCCGCATGATAAAATAGTCGTATTACATGTAGGGCATTTGAAAGAAGATCGTAATCTCCGAGCGCTATTACCATTACAAGAAGATCCAGACATTCAACTTGTAATCGTTGGTAGTACTACAACCAAGCAGTCGAGCGAGGAGAGCTTACTTTTGCGAGAAGCTGGTTGTATAGTTGTGTCAGATTACATTCCAGCTATAGAAGAATACTATCAAGCCTCTGACTGTTATATATTTCCTACATTAAATCCAAGAGCTGCAATTCAGGTTCCTCTAAGTATCCTTGAAGCTTTAGCCTCTGGCATTCCTGCGGTCACGACTGATTTTGGCGGTCTTAAGGATACCTTTGGTGATTTTGCTGGAACACTCTACTACTTTAAACCTGATGAGTTTGGAATTTTGAATATGCTTGTAAAAAATCATCTACACCAAGAGGTTGGGCGAGAAATAAGCTCGAATTCTATTGACTGGCAATATATCGCGTCAGGGTTGGCAACTATTTATGAAGAATAAAATTTTTATGGTGGCCTTATTTGGTCCGGATGGGAGCGGGAAAAGTACCGTCGCAGATCTATTGGAGCATCAACTGAGTGGGCAAGGTAAAAATGTATTACGCTATCATTGGCGACCCAGAGTTCTACCCTCCTTAAAGAACAATTATAATACTGCATCTTTTAATGATCCATCTGGATTACCCTCCAGAGGCTATTTGATGTCGTTAATATGCTACGTATACTTTTTCTTTGATTTTCTTATTGCCGGTTGGTTCTTATTTGCATCATCAAAAAGTATCCCTGCAATAATTATTTACGAACGCTATTATTTTGATGTTTTGATACATCCCCAACGCTATCAGCTAAAACAAATGCCGTGGATAGCGAGATGCTTGTCACGTATGTTAAGAAAGCCGGATCTCACATACCTCTTAACAGGTACCCCTGCGCTCATATATGCGAGAAAACCTGAGCTTTCTATTGAAGAAATTGGACGTCAAGTTGATCTGATTTGTCGTGAAATACCCCTTTATACAACAACTTGTGAGTTGAATACTGATGTTAATACTGCTGCCGAACTCGCGTGCCGTATATATGCTGAAATTAAAATAGCGAAATAAATATCGCACTTTTTATCGAGGATTTAATATGTTAGAAAACGAATGTATTCGAATAGGTAAATACTTAGAACAGATTGATACTGCTGATTTATCGCCGGTGATCTTGCTTGGAAGCAATAGTAAATTAAATGGACCCAAGGGACAGAATTTTATCTCAAAGTATATTATTGATCCTGGAGAAAGTCGTGGTGTGCAGTTTATTCATAGCGATCTTTCTCCCGCACCTGGTGTTGATATTTCTGGTGATCTTTTTTGCGATGACGTTTTGGAGAAGCTGCGAGATGTTATACCAAAAACTATTATATGCGCGAATATATTAGAGCATGTGTTGTCACCAGGTTTGTTAGTTGAGCGCATTTCTAAAATTTTACCGAGTACTGGGATCGCTATTTATTCTGTACCGAAGAGTTTTCCATATCATCCTGCGCCTATTGATACTTACTTCAGACCAAGCCCTCGAGAACTTTCGACACTGTGTAAAGGGAGTGAAATTATGGTCGAAGAGGTTGTAGATTGCGGATCGTTTTTTTCTCAAATTGAGAAAAAACCTAGCTTGATTGTGAGGTATGTACTTCATGGGCTATTGTTCTTTATTGATGTGCGACGGGCCTTGAGTTCAATGCACCGAATTTTATGGTTGTTTAGGGGCTATAGAGTTTCATTGGTGATTGCAAAAAAAATATAGAAGTTTTGTGATATGTCCTTAATTAGGATGGATTAATTAGGCTTACACTCTTTTAAATGTTTTCTTTTGAGGCTGTCATGTATAAATATAAAATGTTTGGATCTAAATTTGTTGATGGAACATTTCAGGAGATATTAAATGAGTTGTCGTTTGGTGGTTTGTTGGTTGTCCCTGCTGCGCCCGCACTTGCTATGATTCATGAAAATCATCAATATAATAAGGCTTTGCAAGACGCCGATATTGCTATTTTCGATAGTGGGTTTCTCTGCCTGTTACTTCGTCTATTTAAGCGAATTCGAGTACGGAAACTATCAGGATTAGAGTTTTTAAGGAAGTTCTTACAGTCTTTTACGAATACAAAAGAGAGTCAAATTTTTTTGGTAGACCCGACTGAAAAAGATGCTATTTTGAACAAGAAATTATTTGAAAATCACGGGATTCCCATAGGATTTAATCAATATATTGCACCGTTTTATAAAGACAATGAGATTTTTGACGAAGAACTTCTAGAAATTATAGAAGTAAAAAGGCCGAAATACATCATTATTAATTTGGGTGGTGGAGTACAGGAGGTTTTAGGTGCTTATTTAAAAAATAATTCGGATCAAGGCTACCGTCCGGCGATTATTTGCACTGGTGCGGCAATTGCCTTTTTAACAGGCGCTCAAGGCAATATCCCTAAATTTGTGGATTACCTTTATTTGGGATGGTTGGCTAGGTGTATAGCTAATCCTAGGCGGTTTATTCCGCGGTATTTAAGTGGATTTAAATTGATTAAAATATTACTAATAATGAAAGTGGAGATATGCAAATGAAAAAAGCAGTTGTTTGTGGTGCAGGGGGATTTATTGGTTCGCATTTGGTAAATAAATTAAAAGAGGAGGGTTTCTGGGTCCGTGGAGTAGATTTGAAATTTCCTGAATTTTCTCAGACTTCCGCAGATGATTTTATAGTTGGGGATTTGAGAGACCCAACTGTATGTAATCGCGTATTTGATCAATATATTGACGAAACATATCAGCTGGCAGCAGATATGGGCGGGGCGGGATTCGTGTTCACTGGTGAGAATGATGCAGATATTATGCATAATTCGGCTTTGATAAATCTTAATGTTTTAGACGCATGCGTTAAGCGGAACATAAAGAGAATTTTTTATTCGTCCTCGGCATGCATGTATCCAGAACACAATCAGTTAGATCCTGACAACCCCAATTGTGTAGAGAACTCGGCTTATCCCGCTAATCCCGACAGCGAATATGGATGGGAAAAACTTTTCAGTGAAAGGCTTTATTTTGCGTTTGCCCGAAATAAAGGTTTGGATGTGCGCGTTGCAAGATATCATAATATCTTTGGTGAAGAAGGAACTTGGGATGGAGGTCGCGAAAAAGCACCAGCCGCGTTTTGCAGGAAAATAGCGGCTGCTTCAGAGGGGGAGAAAATGCTGATGTGGGGAGATGGCAAGCAAACTAGATCTTTTTTGCATGTTGATGAATGTGTTGAAGGGACTATCAGGCTAATGAGATCTGATTGGATGGGTCCGGTCAATATCGGTTCGGACGAAATGGTGACGATCAATGAACTTGCTCAAATGGTAATGGGCGTTGCCAATAAGCAATTGGAGATAGAGCATATAGACGGCCCACTTGGGGTCAGAGGGAGAAATTCAGATAATACTTTAATACGCCAGAAATTAGGTTGGGCGCCAAGTTGGCCACTTAAAAAAGGTATCCAGAAAACATATCCTTGGGTGAAAGCGCAGCTTAGTAAATAATTAATTTTCCGATATAGTCCTTTAATTGAAAAACCATTTTGGTAAGTAGACGCTTGTGAATGTTCATAAAATTAAGAAATTGATAGCCATTTTCTGGTCCATTGATAAATTGTGGTATCTCGCTCTGCTCAAGTATCGTGTAGCTCCGTCTATAGAGCATATGAAAGTGTTAAAGTCGGTTAGGCCCGATTTAGTTATAGATATAGGCGCCAATCGGGGTCAGTTTAGCCTTGCTGCATTGCGTGCTTACCCCAATGCCCAAGTAATCTGTTTTGAGCCGCTTTCTTCTGCTTACGCGGTTTTGGCAGCCCTCCTGAGATCTCAATCGCGCGTGGTGATCCATCACATCGCAATTGGCGATACTGAAACTGATATGAGTATGAATATTTCGAATAAGGAAGACTCATCATCTTTATTGGATATTTCAGATTTACAGGCTGAGATATTCCCCGGGACCGACCGGCGTGATTCCGAAAAGGTGTCTGTGAGTCGGCTATCTAATTTTATACCTGATGACGTTTTATCAAAAACCATATTCATTAAGATAGACGTTCAAGGTTATGAATTGGAGGTGCTGCGCGGTGCAATCGATATGTTAAGCAAGGTAAAGTATATCTATTGCGAGTGCTCTTTTTTAGAGTTATACAAAAATCAAGCTGTTGCGAGTGAGGTTATAGACTTTCTTTCAAATCAGGGCTTTTCTCTTGATGGTGTTTATAATCTTTCTAGCGATCGGAGCGGTATAGCTGTTCAAGCCGATTGTCTTTTTGTTAATAAAAAGATTAGCTAAAAAATTCTTATTGGTAGTTCAAAAGGTTATTTTATCTCGAAATCATTTAGGTTGAAATTAGCTTCTAATCTTGAATTAGATATCCCGAAGACTGGTTGGCTTTTTAATCTATTATATCATTTGTGAGTTTTACTATGAACGCTATTGTTGATTCTTCAGGAGAGCCTACTGAGGCTTTTCCCTACACCCCTCCAACTGACGAAATCAAAAAAAAATATAGACAGATTTTTGAGTTAAATGGAGAGTTGCCGACTCGGTTTTTCAAAACTGTTTTCGATAAGCTGGTAGCTTTAATTCTATTGTCGATCAGCGTTCTGATTTTGATATTACTTAAAATTGCTTATGTTATTGAGGGGGTCTTAATTCCGGAAAATAAGGGCCCTATGTTGTTCTATTACTGGGGTATTAGCGGTGGGAAAAAGATGAAAAAGTGGAAAATTCGTCTTATAAAAACTAAATACATTGAACCCGAAGGGGCAGCTAGACACGATTGGATTGCCTTTTCGGCTGAGTGGACCGCTGAGAGTCGAACCCATGTTGGCGCGTTTGCTAAAAAGTGGTACTTAGATGAGTTACCCCAATTTTGGAGTGTACTGATTGGTGATATGAGTATTGTTGGCCCCAGGCCATTATCAGTACTTCACTATGAACGAGATAGGGCGCAAGGTAACGTAACGCGTTCGTTGCTTAAAGGAGGTTTACTGGGTCTTGGCCATATAAATAAGGGTACTGCTGAGATGGGTAATGCTATATATGAATATGAGTATGTGGATGAGTATCTCAAGCGTTCTTCGTTTGGGTTATTAAAGTTAGATCTTTGGATTATTTGGAAAGGTATTGCCGTCATACTTAAAGGTGGTGGTTATTGATAGTTTCATATTTTTGAATTATATGACGGCGCGATAGGGTGATTTGATAGAGTCTCTTTAGTAGTCTGCCCAATTTCTCAAATATTTGATTGCAGTTGCATCGGTCTGCCAGCCTCCGCGTAACATTATTTTCTCTAGTGGTATTCCTTGCTCCAATAGATCAAGCGCAGCGCCTCCCTAGTATCTGCATCATATGCTTCGCCAAATTCTCTCCCTGTTAATGCATACCTCACGTCTGAATTCCAATCCTACGCGCAAGAGTTAATTGATAGCGGTTACTCCCATGCCCAGTCTCAGGTGTTAGCTGAGGCGCTCTTTAATTCACGTCAGGTGATCGAGGCAAAGCACAAGGCCTATACAGAAAGGCTGAATGAAGATCGTTTGGCCAATATGACGGTGGAGGCGGTAGGTGAGTTTGGGCGTGAATTCGATCACCCAGGGTCTGGCGTCACTAAAAGTGAGCGAAGGGCGGTTGTTGGTTTGCTGAGTAAGCAGGTGGCAAAAGATAATAATCTTGCGGGCTTGCTGTATGAAAAATTTGATGCACATCGAAAGCTGATGCGTTA
>MDTF01015373.1_pt1 | contig 14227 bp, 10 predicted proteins | sample 811191 | NCBI WGS metagenome assembly MDTF01 (sample SAMN05326649, study PRJNA326480) | marine metagenome | isolation source: seawater | place: Southern Ocean | collected 2011
CTAAATTTTTTATTAAATTATAAACCGCATCTACAAGCAGTAAATTTTTTTCATTAGCAAATTTATTCCCATTAATGTCAGTTAACCATACATGATCCCAATCTAAACCAATAATTATATATTCTACATTTTTATCCTTAATAATTTGATTTAAATTTTTTTGGGCTTTTCCTATACATGTTTTGGAAATATTATACTTAGTTGTCGGCAAACATCCGTTTAAAGGAATAATCAAACCATTAAGGTTTTTTGTTTTAAGAATTTTTTCAAATATATACCCATACATTTGCGCATGAGAGTTACCAAGTAAAAAGGCATCATGTGTTATTTGTAATTTATTAAATATTAATTCACAAGATCTTGACTTATTAAAAAGAATATAATTTTTTTTATTACATTTATAGTTTGAATTTATTGAGTTAGAGATGAGAACTGCATCTTTATTAATTCTTTGAGGAAAAAAGTTATTAGAAAAATTAATAAAAAAAAGTAACAATATAGTTAAAAATGAAAAAGATATATATTGGAGTGTAGTAGAAAATTTTACCTCATGATGAAATTTTTTTTCAACAAAAACCCAAAATAAATATGAAAATGAAATAACAAATAACATTAGTATAAATAATTCACTATTTGAAATTTCACGTATTAAATAATACTTAAAAAAAACTAAAATTGGCCAGTGTATTAAATACAGTGAATACGAAATTTTTCCTAAAAATTGAAAAATAAAATTATTTAAAATAAAATCGTTAATTAATATTTTATTACCTGAATACAGTATTGCACATGCTGATATTGATAAAATTAATTGTTTAGTAAAATTAGAAAATTCTAAATTAGATAATACTAAAAAAAAAATCAAGCTAACTGAAATAAAATATATATAATAATTATTCCTTTTATTAAATTTATTCTTTGGGAAAAAATATACCATTGAGCCTAAGCAAAATTGCCAAATTCTACAAGGCAACATAAAAAAGACTATTTTATCATAATCATAATTTAATAAGAAATAATTTAAAGAAATAGAGCATATAAATATTAATAGAATTAAAGGTAAAAAATTTTTTTTTAAATAATTTTTTATTAAAAATAAAAAAATTGGAAAAAATATATAAAATTGAATTTCAACACCTAATGACCACATATGCAATAATGGCTTTAACTCATTAATACCACCAAAATAACCACCACTTAAAAGAAAATAAAAATTTGGAATAAAAAATATAGTCGATAATGCACTATTCCAAAAATTACCTAAATCAACTGGCAAAAAAATAAAAGTTGAAACAACAATACATAAAAATAATGTTCCTAAAATTGAGGGAACTATTCTAATTATTCTTTTTTTAATAAATAAATAAAAAGAAATATTTTCTTTTTGAAAAAAAATTGACGTTATTAAATAACCAGAAATTACAAAAAAAAGATCTACACCCAAGTATCCCATTGGTAAAATTTGGGGATAAAAATGGAAAATTAATACAAAAAAAATTGCCAGACCTCTTAAACTTTGAATTTCTTTTCTAAAGAATGACGTATTCATATTTTTAATCAGAATTTATAAAATAAAACTATAATCATTTTAAATAATTTAATAAAATTATTTTATTGTTAATTTTTTTTTAATTTTGAAGTATAGTCTTTATACGTTTTATTAAACCCCTCTTCTAAGTTTACCTTGGGTTTCCAGCCGTAACTAGTTGCAATTTTATTATCAATTATTTTTCTTGGTGTTCCATTTGGTTTTGATTTGTCTAAAATAATTTGGCATTTTAAATCTAGTTTTTTTAACATAAACTTTGCATAATTTAGAATACTCATGTCTTTACTGGTGCCAATATTTATAAGTGTTTCTTTAGTCTTTTTGTTCAAAAAATAGATACACGCATCTGCCAAATCGTCTACATACATCATTTCTCTTTTTGGCTCTCCAGACCCCCATAAGGTAATTTTTTTTAAATTTTTTTTTTTTGCTAAAAAACACTTTGCTAATAATGCTGGAAAAAAATGAGATGTTTTAAGATCATAATTGTCGTTAGGACCATATAAATTACAAGGCATCAGACATTTATAACTTGTACCATATTGATAATTGTAACTTTCTAACATTTTAATACCTGCTATTTTTGCAATAGCGTATGGTTCATTTGTTTTTTCAAGCTTACCTTGGAGTAAATACTCTTCTTTAATTGGCTGTTTGCAAATTCTTGGATAAACACAACTTGATCCTAAAAAAATTAATCTTTTAATTTTATTTTGATAGCATGAATGAATTATATTATTTTGAATTGATAAATTATCATAAATAAATTTTGCTTTATATTTATTGTTTGCATAAATCCCTCCTACAGTACCGGCAGCATTAATAACTGAATTAATTTTATTTTTTTTAAAAAATTTAAATACTTTTTCTTGATTTCTCAAATCTAATTTTTTGCGTGGTATGGTAATAATATTTTTATAACCAAAAAATTTTAACCTTCTTACTACAGCTGAACCAACCAGACCTGTATGCCCTGTGACAAAAATTTTATCTTTTTTTCTATCCATTTAATGACTTTAATTCTTCTATAACCATATCTTTAACTAAAGAGTGGATATTATATTTAGGGACCCATTTCAGTGCTTTTCTTGCTTTAGTGGGGTTGCCTAAAAGTGAGTCAACTTCAGTTGGTCTGAAATAACGTTTATCAATTGATATAATTTTTTTTTTTATTTAAATATCCTTTTTCATTAACACCTTTACCTCTCCAGGTAATTTTTAACTTCAATTCTTTACATACCAAGCTTATAAAATATTTTACTGAATATTGTTTTCCTGAGGCAATAACATAATCATTTGGTTTTTTCTGTTGCAGCATTTTCCACATAGCTTCAACATAATCCTTAGCATGGCCCCAGTCTCTTTTGGAATATAAATTACCAAGGTAAAGATTACCCTGACCTGATATTGAAATTTTACAAAGTGCTGAAACAATTTTTTTTGTAACGAAAGTTTCTCCTCTTAATGGGCTTTCATGGTTAAACAAAATTCCATTACAAGCAAAAATATTATATGCCTCTCTATAATTTATTGTGATCCAGTGAGCATACAGTTTTGCAGCCGCATAGGGACTCCTTGGATAAAATTTCGTTTTTTCACTTTGAGGAGGATTTGAAGCACCAAACATTTCTGATGTTCCTGCTTGATAAAATTTTATTCTATTTTTCATACCTAGGGTTAGTATAGAATCTAATATTCTTAATGTTCCTAACGCATCAACATTTGCTGTATATTCTGGTACCTCAAAAGAGACACCTACATGTGATTGTGCACCTAGATTGTAAATTTCATTTGGTTTGATTTTTTTTATGATTTTTAAAACTGACAATGAGTCTGTTAAATCGCCATAGTGTAAATAAAAATTAGTTTTTTTATGTAAATCAAGATAAATATCATCAATTCTTTGAGTGTTAAATGATGAACTTCTTCGCTTTACACCATGAACAATATATTTTTTTTCTAATAAAAGTCTTGTAAGATAAGCTCCATCTTGTCCTGTAACTCCAAAAATTAATGCAACTTTTTTCATAATTTAAAAAATATAATCTATCATTTAATTAAATTTAAACAAAAAATCTATATTTGAATAGAGTGATTATAGCCTTTATACCATCCATGAAATTAATTTTTTTACCTTCTTCATAACTTCGGCCAAAGTATTTAATTGGTATTTCTTTAATTTGTATCTTTTTTAGAGCTATTTTTGTTGTTATTTCAGGACAAAAACTAAAACCATTTTCTTTAAGTTCAATTTTTAAAAAAATCTTACTCTGAAACATTTTATAACAAGTGTGAGCATCAGTTAGATTTTGATTATTTAAAATATTAGATAGTATAGTTAATACATGATTGTAAAATACTCTTAAGACTGATGAAAAATTTTTCAATAAATACCGATTTTTACCAAGAACACGAGAGCCATAAACCACCTCACTTCCATTATAAATAGCATTCAAAAGTTTATAATAATCATATGGGTCATATTCTAAGTCCGCGTCTTGTATTAAAACAATATCTCCTTGAATTAATTTTTGTGCAGTTTTAATAGCAGCCCCTTTTCCCATATTTTTTTTATGATTTATTAGATGTGTAATTTTATTCTTATTTTTTTCTAAAACAGCTCTTGTTCCATCAGTGGAACCATCATTAATTACTATGATCTCTTTAGCTATATCATTTAATTTATAAATTTTTTTTAAAAGCTTTCCAACAGTATTCTTTTCATTATAAACTGGAATAATAATTGAAAGTTTTTTTTTAAATTTGTTCATAAAACATGGATATACTTATATACTCAATACTTACAAATTTTATATATTTTTGTAGTGGGTACCTCATTCTAGACAAAAAAAAAGTAAATTTTAGTAGCTACTTTTACATATTTTTTATTGGTTCTGTCGCATTATCGTTTATTAGTCTATTTTTAAATTTTTTTATCAAATTAAGCCCCTTGATAAACTCTATTTTATACTCAGTAATAATTATTTTATTTGTTAATAAATCAAATTTAAAATTTTCTAAAAATTTTTGGGCTTTTTTATTTCTTTCTTCCTTTTTTACTTTTTTATTGATTATATATAGTAACGTTAATCGACCTGATGCAGGATTATACCACCTTCCATATATTTCTTTACTAAATGAAAACAAAATAATATTTGGAGTAAGTAACATACACATTCGATTTGCTCACGTCTCAATATTACAATACCTATCTGCTATAAATAATAATTATTTATTTTTTGAGAATGGTATTAGTATTCCATTGGCAAGCTTAGTTTCCTTTTTTTATCTCTACTTTCTAAATGATATTTTAAGAGTTATAAAAAAAAAGGATCCTATAGATATTGCAAAATTTTTTTCTTTATTCATTTTAATATATATTTCTTTTAAAATTACCAGGTATAGTAGTTTTGGAAATGATGCTGTAGCACACTTATGTTTTTTTTATCTCATCTCTTATTTTCTCAAAAAAAATATTGAAAAAATAAAATTTAATAAAGTAATGTTACTCTCTGTATTTATTTTTATTAATAAACCAATGTTAGGTCTGGTATTTTTATTCCCTTTAGTATTATTTTTATTAAAAAAATATTACAAATCAAAGAAGATCCTTTTGATTATTTTTTCTATCCCTGTTTTGTTTTTAAGTTTATGGTTAACAAAAAACACTATTGTAAGTGGTTGTATGATTTATCCATTAAAAGTTACTTGTTTTGAAAATTTACCATGGACTAATACAAATCAAATAATAAAAGATAATCTTGAGGGAGCTGTTTGGTCAAAGGCTTGGCCAGACAGAATTGATAAAAATATATCAATGATAGAGTATAATAAAAATTTTTTATGGTTAGAATCTTGGAGCAAAACACATCTAAAATATATATTGAATATAATTATTCCTTTTTCACTATTTGTGTTTCTATTAACTCTATTTATTCAATTTAAAGTTAAAAAAAAAATAACCATGCCTGATAATGGTTTAAAATTAAGATTTTTTATATCACTAGTTATTTGTTTAATCGGCTTATTAAGTTTTCTAACTATATTTCCAATTTTTCGCTATGGTTATTCATATATCGTAACTTTGATTAGCCTATTTTCAATTTTGTTTATCAAAAAAAAAATACCATTTAAAGAAAATATACCAATTTTTAAGTTTATTCTCATAATTAGTATTATTTCTATAGTTGGAAAACAGGTAAATAAAATTTATAAAAATTATTCAGAAAATCCTTCTTGGCCCAATATTTACACCCTTGATAAAAATATTAAAAATCATAAAAAAATAAATATTAATAAAGATTTTTTTTATTATCATGCTGATAAAAGTGATAATCTATGCATGTATACTCCCTCACCATGCACAAGTTATCAATTAAATAAGCAAATTTATGTTAATAGAGTACTAAATTATATAATTATTAAATTAAAAAATGAATAGTATTTGGATATATCAACTCTTATTTAGCCTAACCATAATCATATCAATATCTTTAGCAATTAGTAAAATATTTAGAATTGAATTAACTAAAAGTTTTTTTATTTCAATCTGTTCAATTTCATTATTTATTGCGTTGTTATATGAGTTAAACTTATATCATCTATTTTTATATAGTTTAGCCTTGATAGCCATAATCCCATTTTTTTTTTCAAATATAAGGCATCAGTTATTAATAAATAAATTCATAATATTTGAGTTTATTTTTATTATATTAATCCTGCATCTTTTTACGTATGAAAGAATTTTGATGGATGAAGATGAGTTGTATTTTTGGGGAGTTAAATACAAATATTTTATAATGCAATTAAGTGATGGATCACCTTACACAGAAATAATAAAAGAACCGTACAAAGGTCAGCATGGTAAAATACCAGCTTTGTTTCAAACATTTATTACTTCATTTGTTGGTTTTAATGAAGGTGGAGCTATTCTTGCAAATAATATAATTTTAACATCTGGTTTTTATTTTTTATTTGGAAATAAAATAAAAAACCTTTTTCACAAATTCCTATATTATGTAATTTTTTACTTAATTATTAATAATTTAAGTTTTGGTTTTTTATCAATTTATCTAGATCCTATAGTTGGTGTTTCGTTTGCTATCATGGTGTATTATATATCTAATTTTTTTAATTATAGAGATTTAAGAAGTGTTATTTTATTGTTAATAATGATATTTTTTTTTATTAACACTCACAGAATATCAATTTTATTTGTAAGCTTTTTATTAATTCTTTTATCTATCAAAAGTCCATACCGTCACAAGAAAAAATTAAGTATAATCATGGGCTGTATTGGTGCTGTATTAATTGTAATTTTTCATATTTGGTTTTTTAATACGTATTCAAATGATGTGTTACGTATTTATGATAATTTTATAAAATTTATTGGAAATTTTGACATATTTGTTAATACAATTTTATTTTCTAAAAGCTACAATTCACAATTTGGGGTATCCTACAATGCAATTGCTAATTTATTAGATATAGGTTTAATCAAACTACCTGAATATATTCTTCATAATTTTATTTGGTATTTTTTCTGTGTATTTCTTATGTATGTTACGTGGGACCAAACAAAAAAAATAAATACTTTTTTTATAATAATTTTTTTTATTTTTGCTCCGTTAATATCTATAAATAAAGTATATATGAATGATACTAGTCCACAAGTTTATGGGAGGTATATTTCTTTTTTATTAATTCCAATTATTTTAGTAAATCTTGCTTATATTGAAAAAAAATTTGATAAAAAAAATATATACTTATTGTTATCAATAATTTTTTTTTTAACAATAATTACACCAAAAAAAACATTTGGATTTTTTGTTACAAAAAATATTTATTCAAATTATGATAAATGGAATAAAGACTATTACTCAGTTCGAGAGGAGTACAAGAAACTTCTAACGAAAATTAATCAAAAATTTCAAAATAAAACTTTAAAAATAGCAGTGATTTTTAAACATAATGGATTCCAATATGATAGACATCCTTCCCTCTATCAGAGCGCTATGGAACTAGACTTTTATCCACACCATCTTACCTTTATTAGAGCAAAATCAGTGATGAATAGTTCATTTAATATTCATCACTATACTGAAAAAAAACATGTATGGGTTTTTTACAATGTAGAGATGAATGATTACGAAATCGTGCACAAACTTTACAATATGAAAATAAATGAATATCCAGATACAGAGATTATTACTTTTAAGACAAATTAACTAATTCTATATTAGGCTAATCTATAATTATAAATTATTAAAATTAAATTTTTTTTTATTATTATGTCTCAATCCATAAACTAGTAAAATTATTAAGAGTAAATAAATCATATAACCACCATTAAAATAACCAGCACCTCTGATAAAAGTTTGTACTAAAAAATTTGGAATAATAAATAATTTATACCTCAAATCAATTTTTTTTGAAAATGTAAAAATGCTAACAAGAAAAATTATAATAATTGAAAATAAACCAGTTTCAGTAACAACTTTTACAAAATTATTTGATCCATCTTTATTATTAAGTTTTTTAAGAGATGCATAAATCTCTTGAATGATTCTACCATCATCTGTAAAACTGATTTTGTTAATATGTTCATTAAAAGCTTTTTCATAGTTATTAAAACCATAACCAAATGGTTTTTCTTTAATTGAATGCAGCATTATTTTATATGACGTTTTTATTACTTCGACAGATAAGTCAAATCTTGGTTTCTGGTCATGAATGTTTTGCTTTTGCGCAGGTTCCTGCATTACAGTACTTTTTATTACAGTAATTGTTTCTGCTTTTTTATTATTAAAATAAATTGATACAGTTGCTAACATTATCAAAAAAATAAACATAAAGATTTGAGTCTTATTTAATAATAAAAAATTTGTTAATAATAAAAATAAAGAGCTGAGAAGAAGTCCCAAAAAACTAGTTAATGAGAAATTTAGGTAGGATAAAGTCATTATAATAAAGAAGATTACAATATAAGATTTTTTTCTCGTTGATAAGAATTCATTAAGACAATAGATAATGATCGAGGCACTAATCATTCCAAAATGTGAATTTTCTACAAAAATAATTTTTGTTTTAGTGAAGAAATCTATTAAAGAAAAGAAATTTTCATAATTTTCATTAAAGAAAAAATATATTATAAATGTTAAGACTAAAAATAGATTAAATAAAAGTATCGATCTATCAAAATTTAAAAGAATATTATCTTTATAGAATACGAGTAAAAATGAAATTAGTACAAAAAAAATGAATACTTTTAATTGATAGAAAGATATATCTAAATCTGAATTATAATAAAGATGAGCAAAAATAAGTGGGAAAATTATTACTTTATAGTTAATAAATTTAACTATAAATTCTTTATAGTCTCGTAAAACAAAAATAAATAATAATAATATTAAGAATTTAAATTGAATTCCTAAATAGTTCGAGTCCCAAAAAAATAATGAGAATGTTAATAATAAAGTGAGAATATTATCAAAATTTTTACTTAATTTTTCCATATAATTTTTGATATTAAAGCAACAAAAAGAAGTGTAATTATAAAAGATAATAAAAAAGGTATAGTATTTAAGGGTAAATAACCAAAATGCACTAGCCTCATGGCCAATGCATAACCAATAATACTGGATAATATAGCATTACCTCTTGATAATTTTAAAAAAAGCATTTCTATTGATGCACTTAATAGTATCAAGAAGATAACTGAAAAAAAAAGAAACATCAAAGAGTCTGCATAAAGTAAATAAGCAATAATCCCTGGTAAAATAACAGTATTTAAATTGGAATTTGCATCTTTTTCAAATCTAAAAGATGTAAAAAAATGCTTCATATAAAAAGACTCTTCTCTGTGGTTTATTTTTTCTGAAAATGATGAAGTAAAAAACTTAAAACTAGTCTTTTTGTTCTTCATTGCAACTGACATCAAAGAATCTATACCGACCCATCTATGCGCAACTACATAGGTAAATTCATTGACAATTTTAATGGGTTCAAAATTATAAGTATTTTTATCATTAAAATTTTGAACTCTTAAATTAAAAACAATTGCATAAGATATGGTCATTAATAATACAGCCAAAGCAAATATTTTTAAAATTGTAGCAGTTGTAAAATAATTTCTTATAGGTGAATCTATAGTTATATATATTCCCCTTAAGTAAGCGATAAATGTTAAAATAAATGCTCTACTAAACATTGATAATTGTGTAAAAAAAGCCTCAAAAGCACTTATAATAAAAATTATTTTTTGTTTTTTTATAAGATAGTCTACATATATTAATATAGTAGTTATGACTGAAAAACCATAAGTGAAAGACCAGGAATAAAAATATTTAACTATTTTAGGAACATCACTATTAATTAAACCTTTAATATGAATTTTGAAATAAAAATTAGTTATCCATAAAGAAATTATTATTATAATAAATAATGATAAAATTAAAAATCTATACTTACTATAATAATAAATAAAATTTTTTCTCATTTCATATTTTTTGTTTATATTAAAAAAACTATCAAAAAAATATTGTCTAATAAAAGATGCAACTATACAGGCAGAGTATGTGATTATGATTACAAATGTAGACTTATTATAAACATAAATCAATTTATTCTCCATAGCGGCATCAATAGGTAGCTTCAATAGTTCGTTAATGTCACCTTCTATAAAATTTACTCCATCGAAAAATAATACACAAGATAATCTAAACCATAATCCTAGTAACAATAATGAATAAAAGAAAAATTCAAATGATGATAAATTTTTTTTTATTGTTATTAAAAATAAAAAATAAGAAAATAAATTAAAGATAAAAAATAATAATTTATTCCCTATAAACAAATTGAAGTTCAAACAAAAAATTATAAAAAATAAAAAACCAGCAATTATTGATATGTTAATTCTATTTATATGTTTTAATAACAGCATTTGTTAATATTTTATATGCAACATAGGTAAAAATGGAACTAAAAAAATATGCATAAATGACATAATTGTCATTAATATAAAATAAAGATGGTATCCAAAAGATAATCAATAAATATCCAAGCATATCTAGTTTGAAACAAGATTTATGATTTATTTTTGTTTCAAATAGTTTTTGTCTTAATTTTAAAGCGTGTACCATAAAAATACCCCCAATTAATGAGGCTATTGAAGCATCGTTTAAATAATGTAAATCATTTGCCGTCATGTATGAGTGTGAATTAAAAAGATATAGTATTAAAGTTGCACAAATTAGATATCCAATAAGAAAAGTATAGAAAAAATAATTATTACTTTTTTTTATATTTTTACTTAAAAAAGCTCCATAACTAATGTCAAATAGTGTACCAAAGAATGATCCAAGTGAAAAAGCTAAGAACAATACTCCAGACTTATAGCTTCCAATCAATAAAAAAGCTGAATATCTCCAAATAAAATTAGAAAAATATTTTAAAATTGTTGAGCTAATACCTAATTTAAATTTAAAAATATTTTTATTAAAAGAGCTTATGATTTCATTGTAAGATTTCCTGAAATATGTGTTGAATAATATAATATTTAATAAGCTATACAGTAAAATTAAAATAGTTAGCGCTTTAATAGAAATAAAAATAATAGATACTGGTAACAATATAAAAAATACAATTGAATTTAAAAAAAAATATTTATTTATTTTTTTTTCTTTTTCATTCTTTGCAAGGATCATCTCAAAAATCCAGTTAAATGACGATAGCACTATTAACGCCATATGAAAATATATATTGGAACTTCCAATAAAAAAATTTATTAAGATATAACAAAATAAAATACTTAAAAAACCAATTAGTAATCTAAATGATATAATTTCATCAAAAGATATATAATTTTTGTTTGCAATATAAATATTTCTCGAATTGAATGAAAGGCCGTATGTAAAAAGGTTGACTATAGATATTACTATAAACCCTTCACCTACTAAATCTGCATAACCTGAAAATGATAAAATAAATAATATATATATATTAAAAAAAAAATTTGATATTGTTGACCATTGATATAGCAAAAAATTTACTATTTTTAAAAATTTATTCATGTTTATTTAAATGACTTAATTTTAAAAATAATTTTATATGCATAAACTGCAATAAAAAAAAAACCGAAGTGTTTTTTAAGTATTGAAAGATCTTGTAGCATTTTTTTAAAGAACAAAGAGTATCGAGTACTTAATCCTCCTTGTTTCATTAAAACTATAAATTTATTTAAGTAAAAAAATTGGTAATTTTGAGATGAAATACTTAAGTTAAAATCAGTGTCTGAAGATATATCATATTTGATATTATATAGAGTAGTTTTAAGTATTTTTTTTTTTATAAATAAAGTTGGACTTGCGATTTTAAGTGCTGATAATTTTGTTAATTTTAATATCGGAAATTTCCAAATTCTTGTATATTGATTGTTTAGCTCGTAGTATTTCAAATTTGCAAATAATAGATCACATCTAGTTGTAGAAAGTTTACCCAAAACTATCTTTAATACATTATTATCATAATAAAGATCACCTGCATTTAAAATTCCTATATAATCACCTTTTGCAAGCGTTATTGCACGATTTAAACCATCATAATAATTTTTGTCTCTTTGTCTTATATATCTAATATTTTTTTTTTTATATTTTTTAATGACTTTTTCTGTGCCGTCATTAGACATTCCATCAAATATTATATATTGAAAGTTTTTATAATTTTGAGCTAAAACACTTTTTATAGTTAGCTCTAAATCTTTTTTATTATTTTTTACTACTGTAATAATCGTTATTTTCATTCACTTTCTCTTGAATAATATAAAAAAAACCCAATTATATAAAATAAAATTGAGGCATTGAAAGTAGTTAAAAAAGAGCCCGATGGTTTTAGAGGAAAGGTTATTGCTAAAATCAAAGATCCTAGAGCTATTGATTTTAATACATCATCCACCATTTTATTTTTTCTTTTTTTTATAATTCGCACAACTATTAGTAAAATAAATCCCACATAAAATAATCCACCTAGAATTCCATTTTCACTTAAAAATTCTAATAAATAATTATGTGGATGACTTGAACATGCAAAATAATGAGATCCTTCCCCATCTTGTTTTTCCTTTTTTACTTGAATTTTTTCTATTTCTGTAGTGCCACACTTTATTCTAAAACTTTTTGGTCCTTGACCAAAAATAATACTATCTTCGAATAACTCAAATGCAGCTTGATAATGATTACCCCAAGGTGATTCTTTGATTTTTTGAAAAAAATCTAAATTTGTTTCTTGTAAATATAGATGCTCTCTATCTACATCTGTTTGATTTATAACTTTTAATATAGATGTAAATCTTTTATTAACAGAGCCAAATATTTGGCTTGCTATAAATAATATTGATAATAAAAATGAAAGAATAAGAATCAAATGAAATAATTTTTTCTGAAAAAGAAATATAAAAGAAATAGCTATTAAATAAATTAGTAATGCATTTCTTTCACCAGTAATAATTATTACTAAAAAAAGCGCTAAAAGATAAATATTTATTAAACTTATTTTATAAATTCTTTCTTTTAAATTAATTGATCTGTGTAAGAATAAAAATAATAAACCAATTTGACTTAAATATCCTCCAGCTACGAGCTCATCACCGAAAGGGCCCGAAAATCTCTGGCAACCTTGAGCAATACCGCTGGGACATATACCTGGAAGAAATCCAAGGAGATCCTTGTAAAATATATATTGATAAATAATATCAAAACAAATAATCAGAATTAATATTAAATTAAGATTAACAATTTTTTCTTTTTGCTTTTCGGTTATTGTGCTTAGTACTAAATACACACCAACAGAAATTAATATATATCTAAAATTTCCTAGTGATTTTAATATAATTTCAAAACTATGAAAATTAATAATTGAATTAATAAAGATATATAGAAAAAAAATTAATAAATAAATTATAAGCTTATCTTTAAAAATTTCTTTTACACGTAAACTATAAATTGATGCAAGGATCGTGATACTTAACATTATGGCAGTTAAATTTGTGATACCACTCCGTAATAAAAGTGCTATAGGCATAGATAGCACTAAAAAAAAGGTTATTTTGTAAACATTTTTATATATTCTGTCATTATTTTGCATATTTACTTAACTATTACTTAATTATTACTTAACTTGTATTTAAATTATTACTTAACATGTATTTAACATTACGGTAACTAATAATATTTATGATAACAATTTATTTTACAACATTAGCATTTATAATAATTTTTCTTTTAAATAAATTTAGATTTCCAATTGCTAATAAAATTAAATTAATTGATAAGCCCGATAACATTAGAAAATATCATGAAAAAGAAACACCTTTACTCGGTGGTTTAATGCTATTTTCTATATTCTTATTATCTAATATTTATTTAATTTTTTTTCAAAACACCACAATTACTGATTTGATTTTTTTTCTATCTTGCTTTTTCTGCTTTGCATTAGGGCTTATTGATGATTCTAGAAATCTTAACTATAAATACAAATTTTTCCTATTATATGTTTTTTATTATATCTTAATTGCAGCTGACCCAAATTTACAAATTAACAAATTATATTTTGAAACTTTAAATAAAGAAATATATCTTAAAGATTTTGATATTTTTTTTACTGTACTTTGTCTAATGCTACTTA
>MDTF01018987.1_pt1 | contig 14224 bp, 14 predicted proteins | sample 811191 | NCBI WGS metagenome assembly MDTF01 (sample SAMN05326649, study PRJNA326480) | marine metagenome | isolation source: seawater | place: Southern Ocean | collected 2011
ATTAGTAAGACTAGATTGTATACAGGATTTAAAAAAAGCATATCCAGATGCAATAGTTGGTTTATCAGATCACACAAGTTCGATTTATTCTTGTTTGGGAGCTGTATCACTAGGTGCAAGAGTTTTAGAAAAACATTTTATTGATAATAAAAAAAAAAGAAGAGGGCCTGACATTTCAGCGTCAATGGATACTGATGAATTAAAACAACTAATTGAAGGAGCTAACAAAATTTTTGAAGCTAGAGGTTCTAACAAAAAGCCATTAAAAGAAGAAGCAAAAACAATAGCTTTTGCTTTTCAGTCGGTAGTTTCAACTCAAAATATTCTTAAAGGAGAAAGATTATCTTTAAAAAATATTTTTTTAAGAAGGCCTGGAAATGGTGAATTTAAGGTTAAAGACTTTAATACAATATTAGGCAAAAGAGCAAAAAGAGATATAAAAAAAAATTTTCAAATTAAATCGAGAGATATTTAATTAATGAATAGACGAAAAATACTAATAGTTACAGAAAGAAGAGCTGATTTCAGTAGGTTCAAACCTATTTTAGATAAAATTAAAAAAGATAAGAAATTAGATTATATATTGGTAGTTACTGGAATACATTTACTCAAAAAATATGGATATTCTGTTGAAGAAATAAAAAAAGCAAAGATTAAAATTCATCATCAATTTAAGATGTACTCAAATGTCTCTGTTAAAAATGATGATGGAGCGTCTATGGTTTCTGCGTTCGGAACTGCAATAATTAAATTAAGTAAAATTTTAAAAAGGAATAAGCCTGATATTGTTCTAAGTGGTTTTGATATAGCTGCTAATTTTGCTGTAACAGTGGCTGCTGCTCATATGAATATTCCAGTTGCTCACATTCAAGGTGGAGAAGTTTCGGGTACAATTGATGAGTCTATAAGACATGCTATGAGTAAATTTTCACACTACCATTTAGTATCAAATAAAGATGCGTATCAAAGATTAGTTAAAATGGGTGAAAAAAAATCAACAATATATATTGTTGGATGTCCATCTATAGAGGCATTATTTAATGAAAAACTAATATCAAAAAAAGATTTACAAAAAAAATTTGGAATAGATTTGAATAAAAAGTTTATTATTGTGATTCAACACTCCGTTACGACAGAACTTTATGATACAAAAAATCAAATTAAAAAAACAATAGAAGCAATAAAGGAATCTAAAATTCAAACTTTATTTATTTGTCCAAATAATGATGCTGGATCAACAGTGATTTTAAAAGAAATAAAAAGAAATAAAAATGTATTTTATACACCCACACTAACATTATCTGAATATCGAAGTTTATTAGGCAGATGCTTTGTTTTAATGGGAAATTCAAGTTCGGGTATTCACGAGGCATCTTCATTTTATAAGCCAGTTATAAATATAGGAACACGTCAAAATGGTAGAATGAGATCAAAAAATATCATAGATGTTCCTCATGACAAAAATAAAATCCTTGATGCTCTGAGAAAGATAGAAAATAACAGATTTAAAAATAAACTAATTAAAAATCTCAAAAATCCCTATAGTCTACAAAATACTTCCTCAAAAATACTAAAAGTGTTAAAAAAAATTAGTTTAGATCAAAAAGATTTGCAAAAAAGAATAACTTATTAAATTGCAAAAAAAAATTTTACTCATTGGTGCAAGTGGTTTTATAGGAAAATATCTATCTATTTATCTTAAAAAGTTTTTTTCAATATATGAATTAAATCGAAATGTTTTAAAAGAAAATACAAGGAATATTTCTTGCGATATTTCAAAAAAAAATGAGTTAAAAAAAAAATTTTTAAAATTTCCAAAATTTGAATATGTAATCAATTTAAGTGGACAGATTGAAAAAAAGAAATCAAAAATGCAAAATAATATGTATAAAGGAAATAAGAATCTTATTCAGATATTTAAAAAAACAGAAGCTACATTAATTTTTTTTTCTACCACCTTAGTATACGGACATTCAAAAAATTATAGCAGTGAAAAGTCAACCTTAGGGCCTAATTCAGATTATGCAAAAATCAAAGTTAAGACAGAAAATTTATATCGCAAGACTTGCAAAAAATTTCTTATTTTTAGAATTGGAAATGTATATGACGATCAGCTTGCTAAAAAAGGTCTCTTAAAAAACTTGATAGGGGCTATTAAAAACGATACTACTTTTAATGTAAACAAATTAGAAACAGTAAGAAATTATATACACATTAAAGACCTAATTAGAATTGTAAAAATAATCATTGATAGTAACAAAATAAATAAAGCCTTAAATATAGGTCACCAAAACATAAGTAACAAAAAAATGATTAAAATCTTTGAAAAAATATTTAAAAAAAAAGTAAAAACTAAAAATTTAAAACAAAGTTATTTTTTAGATCCCAATATTAAGATTAATTCAAATTTAATTAAGAATAAATTTAATTATAAATTTAAAAATAAAATAGAAAACTCAATTAGACTTAATAAGTGAAAAACAAATATTTTAAACATAAAAAAATTCTTATAACTGGTGCAACAGGGTCAGTTGGAACATCTTTGATTAAAGAGCTAATTGGTAATCATGAATTTAAGGTAATAAGAGCAATGAGTAATGATGAAAATGGATTATTTTCACTAAAATCTATAATAAGAAAAAATCTATCCACATATGGCACAATAACTAGAAAAGAAAAAGTTAGATTATTACATGGTGATGTTAGGAATTTTAAGAGATGTCTAGAGGCAACTAGTAATATTGATGTTGTTATACATGCTGCAGCTATGAAGCACGTAGATATTTGTGAGTACAACCCTGAAGAAACTATAGCGACCAATATAATAGGTACTAAAAATATTGTTAAAGCATCTTTAAAAAACAAAGTTAGTAAATTTATTTTTGTTAGCACAGATAAGGCTGTCAACCCCAGTACATTAATGGGTAAATCAAAACTGACTGCAGAAAATATTGTAAACAAAGCAAATAATAAAATTCTAAATAAAAATAAAAATACATTCCATGTTATAAGATTTGGAAATGTGATCGGTTCTAGAGGCTCTGTGCTAGAGGTATTTACTAAGCAATTAAATGCAAATTTAAATTTAACAATTACACACAAGGAAATGACTCGGTTTTTTATGAATTTAGATGATGCAGCAAAAAAAATACTTAAATCTATTGAAATTAGTCGTGGTGGAGAGATTTTTGCCATACAAAGTATGCAATCTTTTAAGGTTAATGATTTGGCAAAATCATTGATTAAACATCATAAAAAGAAGAAAAATAATAAATCAAAAATAACTTATATAGGAGTTAGAAAAAATGAAAAACTTCATGAAAAATTGTTAACAGATTCTGAGGCGAAAAATGTAGTACAAACTAAAGATTTTTTTATAGCCAATAAATTTTTTAGCATTGATAATAACAAAAAATATTATGAAGGATCTAAACTAAATGATAACTCTTTGTTAGATTCAGGCACAATTAAGCTTTTAAATCAAAAAGAAATTACTAAATATTTATTAGAAAAAAAACTAATTAAATGAGTAAAAATTATTTTTACAATAATAGTGATTAATTAATCTGCAAAATTTAAGATTGATTTTTAGATATTTTCAAAAAGCTCAAGAAGTCTTTACTATATACAATACAGCCACTGATACATTAAATATGAAAAACATGTTTGGTTGTTGGAATGTTAATATTAATATATTATATCTAAAAAGATGAAAATTTTTATATTATGTGGTGGATTTGGATCTAGGCTTGATAATGAGGGCCGACTCAAAGCAAAACCAATGATTCGAATAGGAAATAAACCAATCCTAATGCACTTAATAGAAACCTTCATCAATCAAGGGTTTCATGACTTTGTAATTTGTACAGGTCATAAATCTGAAACAATCACTAAACACTTTTTAAATCAAAAAAAGCAAACCATAATTATTTCAAAGGAAAAAAATGTTTTAAATATCAAATATAAATATAAGAATTCAAATTTAAATATTAATATTATTTATACAGGAATAAATGTAGGTACTGGTGGAAGATTAAAAATTGCATGTGAAAGCCTTAAACTTAAGGAAGACATTTTTGTTACTTATGGTGACGGACTAGCAAATGTAAATATTAAAAATTTAATAAAATTTCACTACAAAAAAAAATCTTTAATGACCATGGCAGCAGTAAGGCCAAAAGAAAGATATGGAGTTTTAAAACTAAATCATAAATATAATAAAGTTTTACAATTAGATGAAAGTAAAAAAGAGTCCAACATATATATTAATGGTGGTTATTTTATTATTTCTCAAAAAATTATTGATACAATCAAAGATAAAAAAGTATATTTTGAAAAAGAACCTCTAAAATACGCAATTAAACTAAAAAAATTGTTTGCTTTTAAACATAAAGGTTTTTGGAAAAGTCTAGATACACTAAAGGATAAAAATGAATTTAATATAATTATTAGATCTGGAAAAAAACCATGGCTCAATTAAGTGATTTAAAAAAATTTTGGAAAAATAAAAGAGTGTTCGTAACTGGGCACACTGGATTTAAAGGCAGTTGGTTGATAGTATTACTAAATTTCTTGGGTGCAAAAACTTATGGATATTCACTTAAGTCTCCAAAAAAATCATTGTTTAATCAAATAGATGGCAAAAGTCTTTTAGAAAAAAACTTTTATGCAGATATTAAGAACTTAAAAAATTTGAAAGCAAAAATTAAATTATGTAGTCCTGAAATTATTTTTCATTTAGCAGCACAACCATTAGTAATAGAATCATTCAAAAAACCACTAAACACTTTTAATACCAATTTCATAGGTACAGCAAATTTACTAGAGGCTATTCTGGACAAACCATCTATTAAATCTGTAGTAATTATAACAACAGATAAAGTATATAAAATAAAAGGAAAAAAAAATTATTTCTCAGAAACAGATGAATTGGGTGGTAACGATCCATATAGCGCCTCTAAAGCTTGTGTTGAAATTTTGATTAATTCTTACATATTTTCATTTTTCAGGAAAACATCTTTAAAAAATAGAGTTTCTTCAGCTAGATCTGGAAATGTTATGGGTGGTGGTGATTATTCAAAAAATAGATTAGTCCCAGATATAATTAATTCAATAAACTCAAATAAAGAGCTAATAATTAGAAACCCTGAACATATAAGACCATGGCAACATGTAATAGAACCTTTAGTTGGTTATATTTTTTTAGCCCAAAAACAATTTAGTAAAAATATAAATCAAACACCAAGCTGGAACTTTGGCCCAGAGAAAAATAACTTTATAAGTGTTTTTAAATTAGTATATATGGTTAAAAAAATTACTTCATTCAAAATAAAAATACTTAAAAAAAAAAATTTTTTAGAAACATCAATATTAAAACTAAACAACAGAAAATCTAAAAAAGTTTTAAAGTGGAAGCCAAAATGGAACATGAAAAAAAGTATAGAAAAAGTTATCGAATGGAACAATTTAAATAAAAAAAAAGCTAACACTAGAAAAATTTGTGAATATCAAATAAAAACTTATTTTAAGGAAAAAATATGAAAATATCATACGGAAAAAATGTCTACGGTAAAGCAGAAATAGATGCAGTAATTAGTCAATTGAAAAAGACTACCCAAATGGGTAAATCAGTTAACAATTTTGAGAATCAAATTGCAAAAAAATTTTCTAAAAAATATGGACTAATGGTTAATTCAGGCTCATCAGCAATAACATTAACAATGAATTGCCTTAATTTAAAAAAAGGTGATGAAATAATAGCACCTTGTCTTAATTTTGGAACTGCCATTTCAGCTATACTTCAATGTGGTGCAACACCAATTTTAGTTGATATAGATGTGGAGACGCTTCAAATTAATGTAGATTCAATTGAAGAAAAGATAACTAAAAAAACAAAAGCAATTATGGTTCCTAACTTGATAGGAAATATTCCTGATTTCAAAAAAATAAGAAAAATTGCAAACAAATATAAATTAAAAGTTATAGAAGATTCTGCAGATACTCTTGGTGCTAAAATAAATGGCAAAGCAACTGGATATTACAGTGATGTTTCAATTACTAGTTTTTATGGATCACATGTTATTAGTTGTGCTGGAAATGGTGGAATGCTTTTAACTGATGATAAAAAAATTTATCAGCAAGCAAAAGTTTTAAGAAGTTGGGGCAGGATGTCTACACTAATTAAAGATTCAGAAAATATAAAAAAAAGATTAGATATTAAATTAAAAGGATTTGATTACGATAAAAAATTTGTATTTTCTGAAATAGGTTATAACTTTGAACCATCTGAGGTTGGTGCATCTTTTGGACTTGTTCAGCTAAAAAAATTTTCTTCTTTCAGCAAAATAAGAGTAAAGAATTTCAATTTACATAAGTTATTTTTTAGTAAATATAAAAATTTATTTATAATACCTAAGATCAACAAAGGGACTTACACTAACTTTTTAGCATACCCAATTATTTTAAAAAAGAATAAGTATTTTGATAGAAAAGAATTACAAATTTATTTAGAAAATAACGGTATTCAAACTCGTCCAATTTTTAGTGGCAATATATTGCGACACCCCGCATTTAAAAATGTCATCTCAAAACGAAATAAATTGAATGCATTTAAAAATTCTGATTATATAATGAAATATGGTTTGTTAATTGGTTGTCATCAAGGTTTAAATAAAAAAAATATTTCTTATATTCATTCAAAAATATACAATATTATTAAATAATGAACTTATCTGACTATACACTTGACTTTCTAGAGAAGAAAAAAGTTAAGAAAGTTTTTTTGATAACGGGAGGTGCAATCTCATTTATGGTTGACGCCTTTTCAAGGAATAAAAAAATTCAATATATTTCTGTAGCCCATGAACAGGCAGCCGCAATGATGGCAGATTCATACTCAAGACTTGGTCCAAATTTTTCCTGCACAATGGTTACATCAGGCCCAGGTGCAACCAACTTAATTACTGGTATTGCATGCTCGTATTTTGACTCTATACCTTCTTTACATATATGTGGGCAGGTTAATACTTATGAACAACAGGATGGACACAAAAGCACTGCGAATGTAAGGCAAGTTGGTTTTCAAGAAACTGATATTGTGAGCATTTCAAAACCTATTACTAAATATTCCTATAAACTAAAAAAAGCATCTGACATAAGATATGTTTTAGAAAAAGCATATCATATAGCCACAAGTGGAAGGCCAGGACCTGTTTTAATTGATATTCCTATGGATTTACAAAGGGTAAATATTGTTCCAAAAAAATTAAAACCATATAAACCTAAAATTGATAAAAAAAATACTAATTTTAAAAACGTTATAACCAAAATAGAAAATTTATTAAAAAAATCTAATAAACCAGTAATAATTCTAGGTGGTGGAATTAAATATGGGAAAGCTGAACTAAATCTAATTAATTTCTTAAAAGTAATTAAAATACCCATTGTTACAACATGGAGTGGTATTGATTTAGTGGATTATAATAATCAATATTATATTGGAAACGTAGGTGTTTATGGTTCAAGGGCTGCAAACTTTACAGTGCAAAATTCAGATTTGATTTTATGTCTTGGAACAAGATTGGATACCAGAATCACAGGTGGGGTACCCAAAAGTTTTGCAAGAAAAGCAAAAAAAATAGTAGTTGATATTGATAAATTTGAACTTGAAAAAAAAAGAGGCTTAAAAATAGACTTAAAAGTTGAGCTAGATGTTAAAATTTTCTTTCAAAAATATGAAAAATATAAAAAAGAAATAATAATTAGAGATGAGTGGTTGCTAAAATGTAATAGCTGGAAGAAAAAATACCCATTAGTTTCAAAAGAATTTTACAAATTAAAAAAATTCGTAAATCCATATGTATTTATAGATAGACTGTCTAAAATCCTTAATAAAAAAGATATTATAATAGCGGATGATGGGGGTCACTTAACATGGACAATTCAATCCTTCAAAGTTAAATTTGGTCAAAAATTATTTTCAGCTTTTGGTAATTCACCCATGGGTTATGCTTTACCAGCTAGCATTGGAGCCTCAATAGTTAAAAATAAAAATAGAATTATTTGTATTGATGGTGATGGAAGTATACAAATTAATCTTCAAGAACTTCATACAGTTGATAAACTTCAATTACCCATAAAGATATTTATACTAAATAATGATGGCTATGGAATCATTAAACAATTTCAAGAATTATACTTAGGAAAGAGATATGAAGCATCGGGCAAAGGTGTTTCAAACCCAGATTTTAAAAAAATATCAAATGCCTTTAACATTAATTATAATATAATAAATAATCATTCAGATTTAAAAAAACTAGATAAAATAATTTCCTCAACAAGACCTGAAATAGTAGAAGTTAAATTAAAAAATAATCAAAAAATTATACCAAAACTTCAGTTTGGTAATCCTATTGAAGATTTATCACCACTATTACCTAGAAAAGAATTTTTAGAGAATATGGATATTTCTATTATAAAAAGAGATAAAGAAATACTTGAATCAAATTAGGTGTATAATGTTTGAGCAAATTATTTATGAAGATATAAAAAAAATTTACGAGAATAAAGTAATTGTTTGGAAAAAGCTTGCTAACAAAAAGATATTAATCACTGGTGCCAATGGTTTTATTGTAAACTACATCATAAATTTATTGATATTTCTAAATTTAGAGAAAGATTTTAAAATTAAAATTTTTTTAACTTCAAGAAATAAAGAAAAGACAAAAAAAAAATTTATAAACAGGAAAACTGCAAAATTTATAAAGATACTTAGTCATGATTTAAAAGAAAAATTAAAATTAACTGAAAAAGTTGACTATATAATACATGCGGCCTCAAATGCTTCACCAAAATATTATAAAAATTTTCCTATAGAGACAATATTGCCAAATGTAATCGGAACGTATAATTTATTACTTTATGCCAGTAGAGTAAAAGTTAAATCATTTATTTTTTTTAGCTCTGGAGAGGTTTATGGAAATTCAAAAAATAATACATTAAAAGAAGATGAATTATTTAGTTTTAATACGCTAGATTTAAGATCTTCTTATGTTGAAAGTAAAAAAATGGGTGAAACACTATGTTATTCTTTTTATAGGCAAAAAAAAGTACCTATAAAAATCTTAAGAATTTTTCACACTTATGGTCCTTCAATGAATTTAGAGGATGGGAGGGTTATGATGGATTTTGTAAAGAATGCAAAACAAAATAAAAAGATTATGGTTAAAGGTGATGGAAGACAAAAAAGATGTTTTTGCTACATATCAGATTTAATAGAGGGTATTTTTATAGGTCTTTTAAAAGGAAAAAATGGAGAAGCTTATAATTTATCTAATAATCGTGAATTTTATTCTATTGAGAGGTTAGCACAAACTGTAAGTAAATTAATTAATAAAAAAGAAATTAAATTTGTAAAAAGAGATAAGCAAGATGCTTATTTAGCCAGTCCATTTAGTAAGGTTTATCCATCCATCAAGAAAATACTTAAATTAGGCTTTAAACCAAAAGTGACTATTGAAAAAGGATTTAAAAGAACAATTGATTATTACAAAAGTTTAAAAGAATAAATTGAGATATTATGAATAAAACTTGCTTATTAACAGTAATAATTCCAACATATAATCGTGCACCAGAACTTAAAAAAACATTAAAAAGTTTTATTAGAAATAAAAACCCTAAAATTTGTTTTTTAATATTAAATAATAGCTCAACGGATAACACCACTGATGTTGTTAAGAGTTATATAAAAAAAGATAATAGAATTAAATTAATCAATAATAAAAAAAACCTAGGTGTAGCTTTAAGTCTTAAATTGGGACTAGAAAAATTTAAAACACCATTTTGTACAATTATTTCTGATCAATATATTTTAGTTGGAAACTATTTTGAATGGGTAATTAAAATTTTTATGAATAATAAAAAAGTAAATATTGTTCACCATGATAACAGTAATGATAATAATCAAAAACATTATCAAATATATAGGGAGGGCTTAGAGTCTGCTACTAAAGCTTTTAATTTTGCATCATTCATATCAGGTCTTTCTTTTAGAAAAAGTAATTTAAGATTATCTAATTATCCAAAAAATCCAAAAGCAATTTATATTCAGCTTTTTCCAATTATACACTTAACAAAAAAAGGTAAATTTGCTCAAATTTATAACTGTAAGTTTAAGATTTTAAAAAAAGCATTAAAACCCCTGACAAGAAAATTAGAGTTAAAAATGATGAAGGAATTGTCAGCAAGACAGTCTCGTCCATCAGATTGGGGTCTTTTTGAGATGGTAAATTATATTCATCAAAGTAATTATAGCACATTTGAAAAAATGGTAATCTTGCAAAAAAAATTGATCTGGATTTGTAAAATTACAAAACAACTTCCTTATATAAATTATATTTATACTTTAAAAAAAATGGAAAAGATTTTTGGTAATTATTTTATATTTTATTATATCTATTTAATCATCTACCGATTTGACATATATGTGTTAATAGTTCTTTTAAAAAAAATAGTATCTTTTAAATATTACAAGAATCATATAATTGCACTTTTAATTTTTTTTATCTATGTTTATAGAAAGGTAATAAGAAATTAATTTTTTAAGTTATTTTAATTCATTATGATAAAAAGTATTTTTTATATTAAATTTTTATTTTATTTATTTAAATTTTATTTAAGGAAAAAAATTAATAATCTTAGAGATGGAAAACCTAAATTAAATCCAATTAATCAAAAAAATATAAAAGAAATTAAAAATAATGGATATTCTTTAAATTATAATTATTTTTCTAAAAATGAATGTTTAGAAATAATAAAAATTTTGGAAAAATTTATGGAAAATAATAAAGAATATTCACAGCATGATAATTATCACTCTGATGTGAGAGTTTTTGGAATAAACAATGCAAATATAGATTTAATTAAAAAATTTTATGAAGAAAGAATTTTCAAAGATTTGGGAGAACATTTTCTAAAGTGCCGTATTAAAAATTTTTTTACAATGTTTGGAAAAACTACTTTTAAATTAAATAATGCTGGCTCAGGAGGTGGTTGGCATAGAGATAACATTCAACCAACCTATAAAGCCATGATTTATCTTACGGATGTTAACGAAGAAAACGGTGCCTTCCAAATAATTAAGAAATCTAATAAACTTAAAAATTTAGTAAGAGATTATGTTTATTTGAATAAAAAAGATCTACTAAATACAAGGTTTTCAAATCATGAAATTAATAATTTGATTGAACATTTTGATTATACAGTGGAAACATTATCTGCAAAAGCTGGTACTGTCATAGTATTTGATGGATCATTTTTGCACCGAGGACTACCATTAGTAAAAGGGGTAAGGTATGCTTTAACTAACTATTATTATCCTACCAGTAAAAAAATTAATGAAAATGATTTCAAGCCCATGTACAAAATTTAATAAACTATGAGAATTTTAAAAGTATTAAAAAATTTTTTAGTTTTGTTTTCTTATTTAAATTCTAGAAGAAAAATTCAAACCTACTTAATCATTTTTTTAATGGCAGTTTCCTCTTTTTTAGAAGTATTTAGTATTAGCATGGTTGTTCCCTTTATAACTGTATTATTTGATCCCTCTAAACTTAATAATATCTATAATGGTATAGATTTTCTGACAATAACTAAAACATTTGGTTTTAGTAATGTGAGATTTTTTTTAACATTTATATTTATTTCAGCATTTATATTTTCAAATTTTTTTAGGGTTTCAATCATTTATCTATTTCATAGGATATCAAGATCAATTGCTGCAGACTTGAATATTAAAATTTTTAAACATATGCTATTTAATGACTATCATTCTACCATAAAAGAAAATTCTAGTTATAGAATTTCTGCGATGACAGAAAAAGCTGAATTAATTATTGGTTTATTTTTTAACACTTTAACATTCTTTTCAGGTTTTATAATTTTAATTTTTATTTCAACATTATTTATTTTTTTAAAACCTTTTATGACAATTTATATTTTTTTTTCGATAATATTTTTATTTTTTATCCTTTCAAAATTTTTAAACAATAGGTTGCTAGACTTGAGTGAGGTTATCTCAAAAAAAATGTCAAAGAAACTAATTATGATTCAGGAGGCTTTTGGTGGGTTAAGGCAAATTATACTTGATAAAACACAAAAAACTCACTTATCAATTTTTCAATTTGAAGAAACAAGCTTAAGAAAAGCACAAGCTACAGCATACTTCTTAACACAAGTTCCAAAATATATAATTGAGATTGTAGGAGTTACTATAATATCTCTTGTTTCTTATTACTTAATGCAAAATCAGATCGTAGACAGTATAAAATTAATTACACTTCTTGGATTTATTGGTTTTGCAGCAATCAGGTTGCTACCAGTGACAACCAATATGTACCAGTCGTATAATTCTCTTTTATCAACAGCAGGAATTGTAAATGAATTTGCTGGTTTTATCCAAAAACAAAAAAAAAAGCTCTAGTAGATGGATTAAGTAAAAATATTATTTTTAAAAAAAACCTTGAATTAAAAAATGTAAGTTTTTCATATAAAGATGACTCTAGTTTTTCTATAAAAAATATTAATTTACAAGTATTAAAAGGTCAAAGAGTAGGAATTGTTGGAGAAACAGGATCTGGAAAATCAACCATTATTGACATTATTATTGGATTACTGGAAGCTAATGGAGATATTATTATTGATGGTGTAAAGCTAGACAGCTCCAATGTTTTGTCATGGCAATCAAAAATCTCTCACGTACCACAAGAGATATATTTAATGGATAGGAGTATTGCTCAAAATATAGCTTTTACAATTGAAAAAGAAGAGATTAATCATTCACTACTAAAAGAAGTTATTAAACTTGCTGAACTGGAAGATTTTATAAAGAGTCTAAGAGATAAAGAAAATACGATAATAGGTGAGAGAGGAGTCTTTATATCTGGAGGTCAAAAACAAAGAATTGGTTTGGCCAGAGCTTTTTATAATCAAAAAGATATTTTAATATTAGATGAAGCAACAAGCGCTCTGGATGTGGACACTGAAAGAAAAATTATTAACAATCTAAGTAAAAAATTTGACAATCTAACAATTATCCAAATTTCACATAGGCTTAAAACTCTAGAATTTATGAATAAGATTTTTAAATTCAAAAAAGATGGGACACTTGAAGTTATAAAATATATAGATTTATAATAATATTTATACAGAATTTGTGATATAAAATATTTTTTATAATAAATTATTAGTATTATTAATGAACAGTACTTCCCTAGCTCCAGTTGCTTTGTTCGCATACAATAGAATTGAGCATCTAAAATTAACTATTTCAAATTTAAAAAAAAATTCGTTATCTAAATTTACTGACTTAATAATATTTTCTGACAATGCAAAAAAATCTGAAGATATTGAAAAAATTATAAAGATAAGAAGTTATTTAAAAAAAATAAAAGGTTTTAAAAAAATTTTCATTGTTGAAAGAAATAAAAATTTTGGTTTATCAAAAAACATCATTAATGGAGTTACATTAGTGTTAAAAAAATATAAAAAAATAATAGTGTTAGAAGATGACCTAGTAGTAAATAAATTTTTTTTAAAATATATGAATCAAGGATTAGATCTTTATAAAAATAATAAGGAAGTGGCTAGTATTCATGCCTATGTTTATCCGATTCCCAATCTAAAAAATAAAATTGACAATAATACTTTTTTTATGAGAGGGGCGGACTGCTGGGGTTGGGCCACATGGTCAAGAGCTTGGCCAAATCTTAATAAAAATGGAAAAGATCTTCTAAAAAAGATAAAAAAAAAAAATTAATAAAAAATTTTAACTTTAATAATAGTTATGACTATTATCAAATGTTACAAAATCAAGTAGATAAAAAAAATGATTCTTGGGCTATTAGATGGCACGCATCATGCTTCCTTAAGAATATGTTTACACTTTATCCCACAACATCTTTAGTAAAAAATATTGGAATTGATAAATCAGGAGAAAATTCCAGATTTGATTTATTGAATCTAGGAAACAAAAAATTTATTAAAACAAACTATAAAATAAAAAAACAACAAATTGCTGAATCTAGTATAGCAAGAGAATTATTTGAGATCTTTTTTAGAAAAAAGAAATTCTTTAGATTAAAAAATATAGTAAAAAAAATACTTAATGTTTAAAAAAATAATAAAATTAATTTTACCGAATTTTATTAAAAAAATAATTAATTTGATC
>MDTF01007600.1_pt1 | contig 14209 bp, 11 predicted proteins | sample 811191 | NCBI WGS metagenome assembly MDTF01 (sample SAMN05326649, study PRJNA326480) | marine metagenome | isolation source: seawater | place: Southern Ocean | collected 2011
AACCTTTATTGTCGGTTCAGTAACGGCATAACTAACTTCAGCTTCTTCTCTTTTTTGAAGTAAAAATAAATATAAACTTTCTTTTATTACCTGATTACGTTCAATCGCGCGTAAAATTTTCTCTTTTTCTGGCAGATTAGATACATCTTTGTTTAATTTTTTGCTTTGTAGGGTTAACTGTGTTTTTGTTTGCTTAAGTTGGGTTATATAATTGTTTACAGTACGTATAATATTTGCACGATTATCTTGTATCGCTCTATCTAGTTTAATTACAGTAGGATTATTTAATCCAGCGCTTATAATTAGATTTTTACGCTCAAGTATTATGGCGTTAAAATCCGTAATCAGAAAATTTATTTTACTATTATCAATTCCAATATTAGCCGGCAATAAATCATAATTATTTTTTTTAAACGATTCATCTAATAATTTAGCTATGGCAATCTGATTTTCTAAATCTAATAATTGCTGATTTGACTTTGAGCTTAGCTCTAAACTAAGGGATGAATTAGCAGTAATATCAATCAGATTATTTTGTAGCTTATAGAGTTGTTTCTCTATTTCAATAGAATCAAGTTCATTAGATAGTATTATATAACGTTCATTAACAAAATCGATAGTACGTTTATGTACAATTTGTCTATCCGATACCCCATCTTTATTAAACACATCTATAATAGCATTCAATATGATTTCAGAGTATTCTGAGTTCTCATTTTTTGTTTGGAGTAGTATAATATCACTTTCTTTTCCAACCATTGATAGTGATAATATATTTTTTAATCGACTAACTGTATTTTTTGTTGTAGAAAATATTACCTTATAATCATTATAACTAGTTGATGAAGCAATCTTATTATCCCAACTTATATTAAAAGGTAAATTATGCGATATCGTGTAAGTATTATAGGTGTTAAAAAGCACAATTGTATTGGTATTAAGATCATGTATCTCAATACCATTATCATTAAAATATATTTCAAATTCTAATTGTTCTTTAATACTATCATTATGTATTAGTTGCTCAAAATCAAATGGTAAATTAGCTGTTCTTGTTGTCATAACATCTCCAACTCCGTAAAAGTTAGCATTTAAGTTGTGCTGCTTAACAACCTTGCTTAGTATGGTAGTTGATGATAATAATTCGATTTCATTTTCAAGATTTATGTTATTATTACTAAACAAATCACTTGCTGAAGGTAATTCTAAGGAAGCTTCTTTTTTATCTAATATCTTTATTTTTGCAGTAGTACTATAAATAGTATGAGAATACCTTATGTAAAAAAGAGAGAGTATGATACATATAGTTATAGAAAAAATAAACCAACGCCAAAAAAACAAATATTTAAAAAACTCCTTTTTTAAATCATATTTATCTTCTATGTTTTCTTGATTATAATTATCGTTTAGCATTTTATTTATTTATTTGTGATAAGAATTGTGATACTTAATAATAAAGTGGCTATTGATGCAATAGATGCTGGGCTTCCTATAAAGCCTGCACTTTTTATTCGATTGTAATTGGGATTGACAATAATAACATCATTATTCCTAATGTAGTATGACGAGTTATCCAAAATATCTTTTGATGTAATGTCTAATTTTCTTGTAAATCGAATTCCGTCTATTTCTCTAATCAATGTAATGTTTTTCCGTTTACCAGAAATTTTTAAATCTCCAGCATAGCCTAAGGCTTGTAATAGTGTGAGATTATTTTTCAGATAATTAAACGTCCCTGGATTTGCAACCTCGCCTAGTATAGTAAATTTCCCATTTAGTAAACGAATTGATACTGTTGGACTTACTAGATGTCCGTCATCTAACAATATTTTAGCAATTTTTTTTTCTAATTCTAAAATAGTTCCTGATGCATCTACAATTCCTAAAACAGGCAAATTAATTGTACAATCAGAAGATACGAGATAACCGTCAAGCTGCATAAGATTAATATCAGATATTGTTTTTAGAGAAATTCTATTATAGACAATTGATGCTTCCGGCACCATACTACGAATTTCTACCTTTATTATATCATTCACCTGAATTGTATACGGTTTTTTTTGTTTACTTATATCAGTATTAGTGTATTTATCTAATCCATTTAGGTATGTTATATTTCTTTTTGATGTACACGAAATTATCATTAAAGAACTGACAACAATAAGCATTAAATTTCTCATGATTTCTGATTTATTTTTTGCGAATATACGATTTAACTATATAAAATATATTGTTTAGTAAATATTAAAAAACTCTGACTTGAGTTTTTTGAATAATTTTTTGTGTTTCCGATGGATATGCTTAAAAAACTCATTTTATATAAGGTCAATTACTAAAATACTCATGTTATATAAAAAAAATTAATAATGAGGTCTCTTGTTAGTCTTAGGCCTTATTAAAATGTACTTATAAAAATTTCTCTCTAAATTTTTTATTAGATGTTTCTATCCTTCTCTTTTTTTAGATATTTTTTTGGCAGTATCACAATTAGATTTCGTTCCTTCTTTTCTAGCTTATCTTCTATCTAATTGCATATAAATAAATTTGAATATTTATTCAGAATAAAATAGAGCATCATTTTCTTTAGGATTAACAAACTCATGTTCTAATGTTCTATTTAAACCTTGCGTCAAGGTAAAAGGTGGCTTGAAAGACTTATGAGCTTTGGAGGAGTTAAATTGAGTTGTCGAACAAAATTTTTTAATTCTAACTGAGGTTATTGAGAATTTACTACCTGAAATTTTAGATAAAAAATCAAAACAATAGCCAATAGATATACCTAAAAAGTATGGAATTCTAATTGAAGGAATTTTAACATTAGTAGTCTTTTCAATAATGTCTACAAGTTTAATCATGTTTATATCTGGATTATCAGTATAATTATAAATGTTTAAACCTGATTCCAGATGTTCAATTTTATTCTTTATAAAAGATACAACGTTGTCAACATATGCCATAGACTTTTTATTCTGCCCATTTCCAATCATTAAAAATTTACCTGAACTAATCTGACTTAACAAATTATATACATTTCCTCTGTTTCTCTCACCAAAAATTACTGTTGGCCGAATAATTGTAATTGACTTACCTTTTGGATCATTATTATACCAATCTTTTATGACTTGTTCAGCCTTCCATTTGCTCTTCCCATAATGATTAAAAGGATCTGCATCATGATTTTCATCTGGATTTAATTTATTTAATCCATAAACTGCCACAGAACTAGTAAAAATTAAGTTTTTTATATTCTGCTCATCCATTTTTTCAAGGATATTTTTAGTCCCTTGAACGTTTACATCATAGTAAAGAGAGTGAGGCGAAACATCATCACGATGCTCTGCGGCAAGTAAAACTACAGCCTTAGTTGTTTTCTTAAAATCTAGTTGGCTTTTAATTCTAACGTCTGCTGTTCTAGTGATACTGTTAAAAAAAATTGATTTTTGTTTATCTAAATTATAAACATTAAAATTATCTAAAATGGAAATTAACTTTGATCCAACAAATCCTGAACCACCAACAATGCATATATTCATATCTTGTTATTATTTAAAAAAGAATTTAATGAATCAATTTGATTTTTAAAATTGAAATCACTTTTTGACAAATTTATACAGTTCTCTTGTATTTGACTATATGATTTAGAATCTAAATTAATCAATAAACTTATATTTTTACAGAGTGAATAATAATCGCCTGCCTTATTACAGTATCCTAAATGATTATCTTTTACAATTGAAAACCCCTCTCCATCCCCAGAAAAAAGAATTGGAACTCCATGTGAAATTAATTCAAATATTTTCGATGGCACAGCTCCGTAAATTGAAGTCTTTAATGGGATTATGGATGCATAAAAATTTGGAATTATTTGGTTGAGTTCTGATTTTGAAATAGAGCCTCTATAAAAAACATTACATTTTGGGTTCTTAATTAAAAAATCTTCAATTTTACTTTTTTCAGCCCCATCACCATAAATATGAAATTCGGCTCCTATTTCCTTAAAATTAACATTTTCAATAATGGATAAAATACCTTGAGCTAATCCAAGTAATCCTGCATATAAGATTTTATGATTTTTAGCGCGCAGTGGTTTACTTGTACTATTATTATTTGGAATATTTCTATATAAAAATTTTGGCTTTTCATTATACTTATTGAGATAATCCAATATTTCTATTGATTGACCCATAAAAGCTTTTGATATTTTATAATTGTATTTTTCAATTGTTTTTAAAAACTTAAACATTAATCCTTTTTTAAGAATACCAATTTCTAATGCAGATAATGGCCATAAATCACTAACGTTAAGAACTGTTGGCTTATTATATAAAACCCCAAATAATATGTTAGCTGAAAATGACACAAATAATGGCGAGTTTTGAATGATAATAATATCCTTTTGTTTAATTGATTTTACTCTGAATGCAAAAATCCAAAGGCTAATTGCAAAGGATAGCATACTGGATAACCTCAAAATAATGTTGCCAGAATTCGATGGGAGAATAAATAATCTAAATACTTTTATTTTATTAATTATTTCGTATTTAAATATTTTATTCCTATAGTTTTCAAACACTCGTCCATGAGGGTAATTAGGTAATGGACATAATATCTCTATGTCATGACCTAGTTTTTGAAGATGTTCAGACATAAGATTCATTCTACTTGATGCTGCTCCAATTTCTGGGTGATAATAATTAGTGACTATAAGAATTTTCATTTTATTTTTTTATCTTTAATAACATGTTTGTTAAAGTATCTTGAAATTCATTTACACCAAAACAATTTAAATGATTGTTATCTCTAAATAATTTACTTTTACCTAAAAAGTGTCTAGAAAAATCAAAATAATAAATATCATTCTTAACTAATCTAGACTTAAATAATTCAACATCAGTTATTGTGTCTTGCATATTGTAGTAAGGTGAGGTAATAACAATTAATGCAGTATTATTTTCTTTGCATAACTTATTAATTTTTTCAACCCAAAAAAGATTTTGTTTATAATTTTTATAATCAACGCTACCTAATGGCCCTTCATTCACAAAACTTTGGCAAACATTATAATATCCTCTTTCACCCCAAGGGCTTTTCTTTAAGTCAAATAAATTATTAATTAGTGAAGGTACGCCCCAATCGTAATTAAATAAAATATAATTTAAGGCCGGGAAGTATTTCTGGTACTTAAATGTATTATGCTCATTTTTTAATAATCCAAAAATAATCGGATCAGAAAAGTAAGGGAGCCATCTAGGAGATCTTCTTGAATCATCTGTTTTATTAAAAGACAAATAATCCCCTTGTAAAATAACATATTTAGTTCTGTTTTTGTTCTTAAAGTATAAATAAAGTTGAAGGTAAGTAATCTTCATCCCAATACCATCCTGAGCTAAATTTAAATAGTCAACTTTATCTTTATTCATTGAAAGTAGACTAGCTCGACTATTGCCAATAATTACACAATCTATATTCTTATCTTTTAAAGAATTTATCCATTGTGATTTAAAATATGAACCATTATAAAACAACTGATTAACAACAAGTCCGTATAAATAAATTAACCCTATTATCAGTATTATTAATACAACACTTTTATGTAGAAATCTAATCATTTAAAATTGGAAATAAATAAACTGCTCATTATCAACAAATTTACCAAATAATAAAATCAAAAAAACAAAAAATAAATAAATAAAATAATTTAATGGATATTTTGATTTAATAAATAATTTTGAAAATGGATGTGGCTGATTTCTTGAAAACCATTCGATTAATATTAAAATAATTATCAGTAAAAGAGTTGTTATCATATTAAAATACTGATGTGAATTAAATAAGTGAAATTCAAAAAAATCAAATGAAAATATACCTCCAACATAACTAAACGCGTGACCTATATTTTCAGCTCTAAAGAATATCCAAGCAAATACTGTTAACATAAATGTAGTGAACATTGCGAATAACTCTCTTAAAGAAGGCAGTAATTTTCCTTCAGCTACAACGCCTAAGTTTTTCCTATTATTATTTGTCAGAAGAAGAGGTAGAAAATAAATTGCATTAAGCGCTCCCCAAATAATAAAAGTCCAATTGGCGCCGTGCCAGAATCCACTAACTAAGAATATCGCAAAGGTATTTCTAACTTTCATCCAAGTACCACCTCTACTTCCCCCTAAAGGAATATAAAGATAGTCTCTAAACCAAGTGCTTAATGAAATGTGCCACCTTCTCCAGAATTCTGCAATATCTCTTGAAAAGTATGGAGTAGCGAAGTTTTGTTTCAAATCAAAACCAAAAAGTCTTGATGTTCCAATAGCAATATCTGAATACCCTGAGAAGTCACAATAAATCTGAAATGTAAAAAATATAGCACCAAGTATTAATGTGCTACCATTCATATCTGTAGAATTATCAAATATCATATTAGCAAACTCAGCACAATTATCTGCAATAACTACTTTTTTAAATAATCCCCATAATACCTGACGCATACCATCAACTGCTTTCTGGTAATCAAAGACTCTTTTTTTATAGAATTGTGGTAATAGGTTTGTTGCCCTTTCAATAGGCCCAGCTACAAGCTGAGGAAAAAAACATACAAAAGCAGAGAATGCTATGAAGTCTTGTGTTGGTTCTAATTTCTTTTTATAAACATCAATAGTGTAACTTAAAGTTTGGAAAGTATAGAAGCTAATACCTACAGGAAGAATTATATTGAGACTATTAGCATTAATCTGCATTCCTAAAATGAGAAAGGCATCAACAAAGCTTTCTAAGAAAAAGTTATAATATTTAAAGAATCCTAAAAAGCCAAGGTTTACAATAATGCTTGTCCATAGTAATACTTTCCTTTTAATTTCTTTCTCTTCAGTTCTTAGCTTCTGTCCAACAACATAATCAATAATTGTACTAAATATGATAAGGGATAGAAACCTCCAATCCCACCATCCATAGAAGACATAACTCGCTACAACGATTAAAGTATTTTGGAGTTTTAGATTATTCTGAGCAAAAAACCAATACAATATGAATACTATTGGTAGAAAAATTGCGAAGTCTAAAGAATTAAATAACAAAGGCTTATTTTATATTAGAAATTATTATTTGAGGTTTACCGCTTTGAGTTGGTGGAATATAATTAACTAACTCAAATTTTATTTCAAGTTCACCTAATGAATAATTATTAATTTTTTCAGTAATATTCTTCAAAATTATTTTGTTAAAACTTCTTTCAACTATAACTTGAATTAAAATTGAAGACAAATCATTTTGAATTATACAAAACTGAATGATTTCAGAATAATGCTCAAAAATTCCTGTAAATGAGTGAACAACCATTTTATTTCCAGATTTTGTTTGAATTATATCAGTATCTCTTCCTATAACTTTTTTAAAGAGTGGAAGGCCTAATTTCCTATTCCTAGGATATTCATTTTGGGGTAATTTAATAGCTAAATCACCAATCTTATATCTTATTAATGGCATAGCAAAAGCATTTAAACAAGTTATAACAACATTACCCATTTCGCCATCATTAACTTCTACACCTGATTCATCTAAGATTTCAACATAAACAAATGGAGACATTATATACATGAAGTCTAAATCATATTGAGCTCCAATCATCAAACCTTCGGCGGATGCATAAGTTTCCTTGATTTTAACCTGAAACTCTGAATTTATAAGATCCTTATAATGTTGAAATAACTTATCTCCCCATGAAATAGATCCTGAAAACTTAGTTTTTATATTATTTTCACTACTAAATTTTGAGAAAACATAAATTGAGGAAGCATAACCTGCCAAAAATGCATTTTTATCTTTTGCCCACTCTAGATTTTTCTTGATATCCAAATTTGAATGTGTAAAAGCACTTACATACTTAGTTCTTAAAATAATATCTTTAATTTTTTTTAAAAAACCTCGGTTTGGGGTAATGCCAGTCTGAAGGACAGGTTTCCCAAAAAAATATCCAGCCCAATGCCACCATAACATTTGTATTGCCCTGTTCTGAGATTGTTGTTTTACTGTCCAAAACACTGTACTTTGAACACCTGATGAACCACTACTTACATGCTTAAGTAATTTATTTTTTTCATACTCTTCGGAAATTAGATTATCACTAAAATCTCTCAAAGTACTTTTATCAATTACTGGAAATTTTTTAAGATCTATAAATGGATTATTTTTTAAATTAATGTTTAAGCCTTTGTAAAACGGAACTTTTTGGCAAGCATTTATTAAAATATTATTTAAATTTTTAGTTTGTATTTTTTCTAATTTAGCTTCATCGTATGAGAAAGTTTTTTTTAGTTTAACAAATTCAGAGTACATTTTATCTTTGATTAAAATTTCAGATAAAGGAAATAAAAAAGTTGTCAAAAATTTATTATAAAAACTCATTTAATTTAAATATTTAATTAATCCATTAATAGAATGATTAATGGTTTTTGATTTAGAAAGGTTATATGCGTTTTTAATTATTTTCTTTCTTAATTCAAAATTGTTAATTAAAATTTGCACCGATTCGACTATATCAATAGAAACTTTAGGATTAATTAATATGGCATTCACATTATGTTCTAGCTCCAAAGGAATTGAACCAACTTTAGTTGCAATTACTGCTGTAGAATTTGCCATAGATTCGTAAATTGTTCTAGGCATACTTTCATGATATGATGCACAAATAAAGATATCTGAATTATTATAAAATGAATTTAAAATATCGCCCTGAGATTTTTTACCACAAAAAGTCACTACTTTATCTAAGTTTAATTCATTGACTTTATTTTTTAAAACTTGAATATTTTTGTCCTCATTTTCATCCCAGCCAACTATATTATAACTACACAAAATGTCCATTTTTTTAAGTGTGAAAATTGCATCAATTGTTTCTAATATACCTTTAGTTAGATCTATCCTACCAACGTATAAGATTTTGAGAGGAGAATTAATCTTAAAGCTTAAATCATTAGAGAAATCTGATGTTTCTAAGTTTGAAGTACTAACTAAACTTGGATGAAATTTTTTATATTTTATTAATAAGGCTTTAGAATTAACAAAAACTGTACGACTTATTAAAGAATACCAAAGTAATTTATCTGATATAAAATTGAAATATTTTATGAAAAAATCACGATATGATAATATTTGTTTGTTTTTAGCTCCTTCTTTCTCATCAGCAACAATAAGAAAATTCAGTTTATTTATTTTCACAAACAATCTAAACCAGAATGATAAAGGTGTTGGCGATCTAACAATCATATGATCTAAAAAAGAAAATTCTTTATAATGTTTAATTAAAAAAATAAATCCTAAAAAAAATCTAATTAATGAGTGACTTTTAAAGCCGATATTAATAAATTTTATATTTGATGAACTCAAATTATAATCATAAATCATATTGTTGTGATTGTTAAGATGTCCAAATACAACTAAATTTGAATTTTGTGACAACTTATGAAGATATTTTCCAATAAAAGAGGGCGTGTAAAGAATATTATTCTCCTTAGAAAAAGGAATATGACTATAAAAACCAATTACTTTAATCATTTTATAAGTGATGATTTATAATTAAAATAAAAATATAGAGAGAAATAAATCAATAGATTAAAACCAAAAAACTCAATACTTAAAAATGTAATGCTAATTAAAAAGAATATTGATGCTAATGACATTTCAAAAGGGCTTAAAAGAGATTTTTTATATAACTTTCTAATAGAAATGAATGACCGGTAAAGAATTAAAACTAAACCAAAAAAAGATATAACCCCACCAGCTAGTAAGGATGTTAAATACATATTATGTGCAACCATATTATTTACACCAACTTCAACTCTAAATTCTTTATTACCTCTTCCAAATATATTATTAAGTATGACATTGGGGGCAAGTATTAATACCTCTCTTCTATCATCAGTAGTATCAAGATGATAATTAATATTAGTAGTAGAGAATCTCTCTTTTAGATTAGAATTATTAAAGATATAAGAAGAAAGAGGGATAACTAACAATAAAATTAAGAGAGTGTTTAATAGGAATTTATAAAATTTGAAATGAATAAAAAGTGAAAGCAAGTAAGTTGTTACATAAAAGATTAAGTTACTTCTAGATTCAGTTAAAAGTAAAAATATTGAAGATATAATAAAAATTGAAATAGAATATTTAAATTTTCCATTAAATAAAGTGAAGGAAGAAAGAAATATTGCTGATATCGAAATTAAAAATCCGACATTATGATGATTTCTAAATTCAAACGAGTCCAATGAACTATATGATATGATTCCACCCCCAATAATTATATTAGTTAATAAATATAAGACATTAATTATAAGTACAATAATGATTGATCCGATAATTAGTTTTTCATATTTTTTTTCAAAAAATATGTAAGAAAAAGAGGCGCATGCCAAATAATAAGGTATAGATGCAAAGGATATTCCAAGTGAATTATTTATATCATTTGCAAAAAAACTTCCTATAAACATTCCAAACCAAAAAATAAAAATTGGGAGGAAGCTTAACATAAAATAAGATCTAGTATATCTTGTTTTTAAAAAAAAGGAGCCAATTATAAATGACAAATAACCAAGTGAATAAGGAATTACAGGAATTTGAAAGCTAAATCTCTCATTAGAAAACTCTAAAAGAAAAAAAATAAATACTAAAACAAATTGTAATTTATTCATAAAACAAATTATTTATTTTTTTAAACAAACTTAAAGTTCCTGACTCCAAACTATAATTAAAAAATGTTTTTTTCAGGTGATCTATTCTTTCTTTTGCTAATCTAGGGTTATCTTGTGTGTAATTTACAGCACGAACAATGTCAATTGATGATTTAGACTTAATGAACTCAACATCTTTTTCGGAAACCAAACCCTTTATCCCTCCAACATCTGTAACGATAACTGGTAAACCAACCACTGCAGACTCCCAAATTATATGAGGGAAGCCTTCGTGATAAGAAGGTAAAATTAGCATACTACCATTTCTTAAAATCTGAAACAAATCATTGCCAAAAGGGACAAAACCATGAAAGACTATTTGATCTTTAATTGAATTCCAAAAACTTAAACCATAAATTTCTTGTTTAAAATTTTCAGAAAGATTTCCAATTAAATGAAGCTCAAATTTATTATTTTCTCTTAGTAAAATGTTAAAAGCATCTAATAGCTCAATTATGCCCTTATCTTTAACTATTCTTCCACAAAAAATTAGTTTTATTTTTTCACTTTCTTCTTTAATAAAACTATTAGATAGAATTTTCTCTGAAATAGTATTTGTTGAAACAAAATAAGATTTAGTTGAAAAATATTTTTCAATTTCATTAACGCTTGTATGAGAATTAGCAAAAATTGTCGCCTTTGAGGAAATTAACTTCAGCTCAAGTTTTCTTATAAAATGAAATATATATGCATATGGATCTCTGAATATATTTGCAAAAGGAGGTATGCTGTCAATTAAGCTTCCTACAAAAAGAAAAGTTTTAACTGGCGTATTACATGATGTGTAAATTGTAAATTGTCTTGGTGTTATACCTCTAATTAATAAAATATCGTAATCTTTAGAGACATTTTTGCATATCCGTTTAATTCTTTTAATTCTATCAATTCTATCCCATCTTTTTCCTTCGTAGCCAAGACTATGAACTTTTATTTTAGAATCAATTACCGAATCATTTTTTTCATATTTTTTTCTTGATTGATGAATAAGAAGTCCAACATCAAAATGCTTGTTTAATTCATTTACCCAATTAGCAATAAATGAAACAGTTTTATTTACATCACCATACGAATTATAAGTGCAATGGTGATGAATTAAAATAGACTTTTTCATTTGAACAAATTTATTAGTTTTTCAGAGATTTTGATGTAGTTGATAATAAATGAAGTATATAATAAATTTTTATTTCTGTAGAAGATTAAATAAATTTTCAAACTATTTAAATAATGAATTTTTATAGAATTAAGGCCAATAGAATTAGTTGACTTCCCACCAAGATGTATAACTTTTGATGATGTCGACAAATAAACTTTTTTCATAGATTTTAAAACCTTTTCATAAAGTATATGTTCTTCTTCATATAAAAAAGTTCGAGAGTCAAAAAAATTTACTGATGAAAACCAAGATAAATCAACAAAAAAACATGAACCTGAGGGAATACTAATATTGTTGAAATTAGAGTTTTTATCTATAGTATGATAAAAGTATTTTTTACTGAAAAATATTCTAATTAGTGGCCTTAAAACTCCATGTTCCCAAAAAAATGATAATGGTAATAGCCTTCTTTTTCTTAGGCAATTATAGTCAATATAACCATTCTCATTTATTATCAAAGGACTAATTATAGCACAATCTGGATCATTAGACATTTTTAGTAGAAAATCATTTATAAAATCATGCGTTATTAAAATATCACTATTAATTATTAGAGAATAGGAAATGTTTAACTTTTCAGAAAGTCTTAAACCTATGTTATTGCCAGCTCCATAGCCAATATTAACCAAAGATTTTACAAAATATACTGAACAATCATTAATTTTTAATTTATCAATTTCATTTGAATAAAACTCTTGAAAATTTAGTTCTGATTTGCTTAAAAAATATCTCAATTTTTCAGCAGAATTATTTGTTGAATGATTATCTATCAGTATAATTTTAACTTCATAAGTTATTTTTTGAATTATGGATTTTATGCAATCGACTGTAACTTCCCAGTTATTATAATTCAAAATAATTATTGATACTTTTCTATCCACTTTGTGTTGATTTTTTAAAAGAATTTCGGGTAATAAGTATTAAAAATAATAGGCTAATTAATATAAAAAAGAATTTATAATGTAAATCAAAACTATTTGTAGATAGTAAAATTAAGATTGACAAATTAAAAATTAAGTATGTTAGAATCAAAAACAAATTCAATTTAAATTTTACTATTTCTTTTGCTTTAACTTTAACAAGAAATGCCATTAAAATGAATGATAAAATATTGAAAAATATAAAGTTAAATGGCGGATAGAAATCCATTAATAAATAACTTAGTAATAACTGCATCATAGATACTAAAACTGAGCACTTCATTAAATATTTTTGATCGTGATGTAGTTCGTATCCTGTTATATACATATAATAGAATGCATTACTAATTGGAACTAATAAAATAAATGGCACATATTTAATCCCTGTATGATACGTTGTGTTTATTAGTAAATTATAAATTTCAGGTATAAATGTTGAAATAAGTAACCATAAAAAAATTAAAGAGTTAAGATAAACGAATGATAAATTTGTAAATAAAGATGATTTATTATTCATCTTATGTACTTCTAAACGATATGGAACCCAAGCTTGCTGAATAACTGAGGTAATTAAATTAATTGGTTTTGCGAGCTTAGCAGCAACAAAATATATTCCTGCACTTATTAGCCCCAAGGTTTCATTAATAAATAATACAGTAGAAGAAGCAATTATAAACATAAAAATCTTGTGTGGGATTTTAGGTAATGAATAATTTAATAATTTTTTAGAAATCGTTTTTGAAAATAAAAAAGTATCGAATCTAACGATCATGAAAAATAAGACTATAAATTTAATTAATGCACCAATTAATGCTGCTATTACTGCACCATTTAACCCCCACTTATAAACAAGAACAAGTAATACGGAAAAAAACAATCCTATGAAAAGTGAAACTAAATTAATATATAGTATTTTTTTTACTAATCTTTTTACTCTTAAATATGAAAAGAATAGCATACTTAAGGATTCAAAAAGAATCATAAGGTTTATATAGACTAAAAAGATTATTTCTAGTTTATCTTCAAATAAGTGTTTATTTATTAAGTCAAACAACAAATAAACCAAAACCCAACAAACAAAAATTCCTAAAAGTTTAAGCAAAAAACTAGTAGAAAAATATTTTTGCTTTTCATCTTCATCAGCAAATGAAAAATACCTGATAAAAGCACCATCCAACGAAAGACTACTAATTGGAATAATAAATGTAATCAACAACGAAAGCATTAAAATAACCCCGTAGCTTTCCGGACTTAATTCTTCGGTATAAAAAGGGACAAGAAATAAGCTTACTATCTGAGAAAGCACAGAACTTAACCCAAAATATAAGGAATCTTTTGATAGCTCTTTTATTGTTTCAATCAATCTCATAAAATAGATTTGTAAATAACATTTAGTTTTTTATTTACAGAGGAAG
>MDTF01012655.1_pt1 | contig 14208 bp, 10 predicted proteins | sample 811191 | NCBI WGS metagenome assembly MDTF01 (sample SAMN05326649, study PRJNA326480) | marine metagenome | isolation source: seawater | place: Southern Ocean | collected 2011
ATAACCAGTATACTACAGCTGAAAGTGATCGGTAATCAGGAAACTATAAGCCACACTAGACACACTTTGGCCTTCGTTAACACCATCATGCTTAGTGCTGTTGCGGTTATCTGCTTTATCAGAAGCAGAAGCATAACCGTAGCCGACAGTTAAACCACTAAAGTCATAAGTAGCGCTCATTTGAGTGCTCTTAAGTGGAGCAGTCTTTCCAGCTGAGTAATTATTACCAACAGGTCCAGCAACACCTTCAACTTCAGCAACATCACCCACTTTAGCAGCGTTAGTATTGGCATTAACCTGAGCCGCAATAGCAAAGTCTGCTACAGAACCTGAGTAACTAATACCTTGGGCATTAGATGTTGTGTCATCAGTGCTGTAGGTGGTATCAGAAACGATGCCTGCAACGTCACCTGCTTGAGAAGAGCCATCTGCGTCAATTTCATCAGCGGTTAAAGTACCAAAGTCACCCGCTAAAAAAGCTGTGCCTTGGTTTGCAGTGTCGTCATCAGAGTCCGCTAAGATTAAAAAATTAGCAGCCGCTGTCATACCATTGGCTAAAACTTCAGAAACAGCAGCACTCAAACGCGCATCAGTGTCACTTGCGCCAGTGTTACGGTACTAAGATTTAACAGAACCAGATAAGGTTGCGTGGTAATCCCCCCGATAAATAACTGAGGTCAAAAGTAGAATTTTCTCGTAAACTTTACTAAGGAGATCTACATGAAAACATCACGTTATTCAGATAACCAAATACTCGCCATCATCAAACAAGCTGAAAGTGGCTTGCCCATTCCCGAACTCTGCCGAGAGCATGGAATGAGCAGTGCTTCTTTTTACAAATGGCGAGCAAAGTACGGCGGTATGGATGCGTCATTAATGTCTAGAATGAAAGAATTAGAAGACGAAAATCGACGTCTTAAAAAAATGTATACCAAGGAGCGGTTAAAGTCTGAAATCATTCAGGAAGCCATGGCAAAAAAGTGGTGAAGCCATCTCAAAGAAAAGAGATGGCTCTAGCAGCCGTATCCAGTAGGCCAGTAACCATACGTTTGGCTTGTCAAGCGTTTGGCGTAAGCCAAACCTGTTATCGCTATCAGGCAAGGCTCTGTAGTGATAATGGACTCATAGCCGATTGGCTGGTTAGGTTGACGCATAATCAGCGTAATTGGGGCTTTGGGCTGAGCTACCTGTACTTGCGTAATGTCAAAGGGTTCAAGTGGAACCATAAACGCGTGTACCGTATTTATCATGAACTAGAACTGAACTTACGTATAAAACCTAAGAAACGCCTTGTAAGGGAAAAACCAGAACCCTTATCAGTAACAACATCAATTAATCAATGTTGGTCGATGAATTTTATGCATGACCAGCTCACTGATCGCCGAAGCTATAGGCTATTTAACGTGATAGACGACTTTAACAGAGAAGGCTTGACCATTGAGGTGGACTTTTCTTTACCTGCTAGCAGAGTCGTCAAGGCGTTAGATCAAATCATCGAATGGCGAGGCCAACCCAAGCGAATACGTTGTGATAATGGCCCAGAATACATCAGCAGTTTGCTGGCCACCTGGGCTATAAGTAAAAGTGTTGAGCTCATGTTTATCCAACCGGGCAACCCTCAACAAAACGCCTATGTTGAGCGCTACAACAGAACCGTGCGGTATGACTGGTTGAATCATTACTTGTTTGATAGCATTGAAGACGTCCAAAATCGTGCAACTCAATGGCTCTGGATCTACAACAACGAACGTCTAAATATGGTGTTAAACGGCATTACACCAATGATCAAGTTGGCAGCTGCCTAAATCTCTACTTTTAACATAGGTTATTAATGGGGGATTACCTAGGCACTTGTGGCTTTGGTGGTTCTACTGTGTTCAACTATTTTTATTAGTTGCTACCAAGTTAAAAGTGGGCATCTACCTACACCACCTTCCGTTTAAGATCAAGCAATCACAGTCTTCTCCAAGCTGAGTTACGTTCTAGGGCTTTGTTACGTTGGCCTCTAACAAGTATTGTGAAGCGCGATAGTAAGCTTTAGCTGCGTCTACCATAGGGTTGGCTTGGAGAGTAATGTGGGCCACACCTTGTGCATCAATGTTGGCACTTACTAATTCGCCAGTAACATGGTTAACGCTAGCGATCTGTTGCCCATTCAAAGCTACGCTGGTGCGGCTATCTTGTATAAAGCCATAGGCAGGTAAATTTTTACCTTTAGCCCACGCCAAGTCTCGGCCCAAGGTAGTGTTTAGATAGGGCTGGGGGAATAATCCGGCAATAGTTGGTAGTAGATCGGGTAAGCTACCAAAAGTGTTGTCGATTTCTGCATCAATCATAGCGGGTGCGTGAATAATTAGGGGCACTGGCAACTCAGCTATACCAAATTGAAAAATATATTCAGGTAGGTGTTTAACTCTAACTGAGGAAGCTTGGTGGTCTGAAAAAAGCACAAATATGGTATTTTCATATAGGTTATAACTTCTAAACTGCTTGAACATAATGCCAATATTATGGTCTAATAGACGTACAGCATTGTATTGCTTTAAATTGGCGAAGCCATTACTTTTAAGCTGTTCCTTACTCAGCTGTTTCTGTACAAAACCACTCTTATCATCTGCAATGGTATAGGGTGAATGGTTAGCAGCAGTTTGAATGTAACCTAAAAACGGTTTTTTCGCTTGCTCTAGAATAGCCCCCGCTTCTCTGAATAAAGCATGGTCAGAAATTCCCCACACATCTATAATTGGGGACTTCCAGTGCTTTTCTTCGTATAAATTAACGCCCTTAATGCTGTTATTGATGAGGGCGCTCATGTTGGCCCAACCCGCACTCCCACCTAGCATATAGTGTTTTTCGTGCTGTTCAAATGTATTGATGATGGAGCGCTGGTGGGTAATGTAAGGGTTGCGTGTTGCGGTTTTTATAGCTGACACGTCGGGGATTCCAGTAATAGAGGTGAACAAACTTTTGGCGGTAGACCGAGCGGGCACATTAAAATGGGGATACCAGCGCGATTGCTTAATTAACGCGTCAATATTAGGAGTGGGGTCAAGGTCATTGCCATAAGCGCCAATATGGCTGGCCCCAAGACTTTCCATAAACACGATAACCACATTAGGGGTCGGTTTTTGAGGATTTACTACGGGCGCTGTGGGGGTGTCCCAGCGGTCTAACACAGAAGCTTCACTACCTGGAAAAGGCGCCCCTAATAAGTGAGAAAGAACATTAAAATGGGCTTCTAAATCACTTTTAGTCGTCACATTACTAGAAAAGCGGGCGGTATAATAAATCCATACAAAAGGGTTTAGACTCAGGGCTGCAACCTGGGCATTACCGTTAAAAAATGCATGGTTCCAACGTAAGGGTACTAAAGACCAACGGCCCATAAGTATCAGTAAAAATAGCGCCGCAATGACTATGATATGAACACCCTTGCTGAACCAGCGTCTGTCGGACTTTTGCTGTGCTAGCAAGGGTAATAACACCTGGCTGTGGAATACATAACTTAACACCCAAAGAAGAGCCATACCACAGCATATTTGGATAACGGGGTAGGATTGCCACACCATGGAGGTTGATATGGCGATGTCGCTACTAATAAAGCGCACAATAGAGGCATCTAAACGTTTGTTAAGGTACAAATAATGCCCAGCGTCGAAAACATATATAGCCAGTATGGTGATGAAAATAATGCCGAACCAATAGCTTAAAAAACGCCGCATTAAGGCATAGTTAACGGCACTAAAGCGGGGTAAAAATAGCCATGGCAAGGTGCAAAGAGCAGCCAGTAGGCTGACCCTTAAATCAAAACGTAAGCCCACCCCAAAAGCTTTTAGCAGGTGGCTTTCAGCAGCTATAGGCAGATCTGACATTAAACCCCAAAAGAGTAATCGGAACAGACCCTGCAAGGCCCACAAGAACAAGGTTAATAGCAGTAAATATTGCACACGGCGTGGAAGATAAGTCATGATGGGTTAATTAACCTTAATGGGAGTTGTGGATGGCTGGGTTGAACGTAGATTTAACACCAGACCAGCGATGATCAAGGCTGCAGCGACCCATTTCCACCAAGGCATATTTTCGCCAAGACAAGCACTGGAGGCAAGCATGCCAAACACAGGCACCAATAAGGCCCATGGCGCCACTAGAATAGTCGAGTGACGTTGTAATAATAGGTTCCACAAGCCATAACCGATGAGTGTATTGCCAACAGTTTGCCACACCACAATAGCCCATGTGGACCAGGGTGTAAATATGAGGCTTGAGGCTATTAGGCTTGAGCCTTCATAATAATATGACATGAGTGCCAGTGGGGGTACAGAAAATATTGAAGACCAGGCTAGAAAAGCAATTATATTAACCTTACTTGCGCGCTTAACCACCAAGTTGCCAGCGGCCCAGCTCGAGGCTGCAACTAAAATTACGGCTAAGCCAATGGGGGTGGCATCGGTATTACCTTGCATAGCAATAAGTAAAATACCCGCAAAAGAAATGACCAAGGCAATGATTTGGGGCCAACCAATAGTTTCTTTAAACCACATCAAGGCCAGTACTATGGTGAACACAGCTTGCATCTGAATAACTAAAGAAGCTAGCCCTGGGGACATATGACTGCCCATGACCCAAAACAATAAGCCAAACTGACCAAAGCCAATAAAACAACCATAGCTCACTAGATAGCGCCAAGGTACCTTAGGCCGGGGTAATATAAACACTAAGGGTAGGGCGGCAAAGGCAAAACGCAGGCTAGCAAATAGAAAAGGGGGTAAGTCATTTAGACCTAATTCTATAAATACAAAATTATTGCCCCAGATCAGAGTAACAAAAACCGCCAGTAATTGATGTGTAATGGGCATGTGGTCCTGCTAAGGCGTATTATTTGCGCCGCAGATTATTGGATTTGGCGTTACCAAAAGTTATGTTTTCGAACTTACTGGGGTCATCTTTAGCATCAGTCGAACTGGCTTGGCTTATCTTTAGATCAGTGTTCTGGTCACGGTACATGGACTTTCGTTTTTTAACCAGCCCTGCTTGTTTAGCTTGTTCTTGCTGGTGAACTAAGGCTTGTCGTTGCAGTTGCAAAGCTTTTAAGTTGTCGGCCTTGCGGGCTCCTTTTGCGTTAAGCTTGGCCATATGTTCGCTACTATCCGCACAGGAGGTTTTGAGGGATTTAGCTATCTTCTCTAAATCTCGATCTGACACTGGCTTAATTTTCTTACTAGACCTTAGTGCTGGGTCTTGCTGTGGTGCAGCAAATATAGGAGCGCCAGTGCGCTTAGCAAATCGGTTCAGTGCCGACTCACATTGAGTCACCAGCGCATTCACTTCTTGTTTAATATCTTTACTCATAACACCTATACCTGCCTCAACTGGCCCAAGTTATTGCTCAGCTATCTCTGGAGGATCTGAACCACGCCAGTTTATCATGTAAACTAACCACGCGCCCAACCACTAGTAAAGAGGGAGACATGACTTGTTCAACCTCAATTATGGTGGGCAAACCGGTAAGATCTGAGACTAGCACCCGTTGGTCTTGAGTGGTGCCTTTCTCAATTAAGGTGATGGGCATATGCTTATCCATGCCGTGCTTAATGAGTTGTTCGCATATTAGTGGTAAGCCCTTTAAACCCATATAAAAAACTAAGGTTTGTCCCTCTACAACCAGTTCAGGCCAAGGCAGATCTACACTGCCACTGCGTAATTGGCCGGTTACAAAGCGCACAGATTGGGCATAGTCTCTGTGAGTTAAAGGGATACCAGAATAGGCTGAACAGCCGTTAGCCGCAGTAATGCCTGGTACCACTTGGAAGGGCACATGCTGTTCTGCCAAGGTTTCAATCTCTTCGCCACCGCGGCCAAAAATAAACGGATCACCGCCTTTTAAGCGGGCCACTCGTTTGCCTTGCTTGGCGTAATCGACTAATAACTGGTTAATACCTTCTTGAGGTACGCTGTGATTGGCACGACGTTTACCTACATAAACCTTCTCTACAGCTTCTGGCACTAAGGCCATGACGCCATCAGAAACCAAAGCATCGTAAAGTACCACATCAGCTTTTTGTAACAGTCTAAAAGCCCTCAGGGTGAGAAGGTCTGGATCTCCTGGGCCGGCACCAATAAGAAACACCTCGCCATTACTCATAACGCGATCAAGGCCACTATCCAGTTCAATTAAATGCTTTTGCAATAAGTTTTCGGCTTCCTCATGCTTACCAGAAAACACTGCCTCTGCTAATGGACCTTGTAGTACGCGATGCCAAAAAATAGAGCGGTCTTTGGTATTGGGTAGGGCTGCCTTTACCCTAGGACGATAAGCCCCCACTAATTTAGCTAGCTGACCATAGGCTTTGGGTACAAACTGTTCTAACTGCTGACGCAAAATGCTGGTTAAAACGGGTGACGTTCCACCATTGTTAATGGCAATGGTTAAGGGTGCACGATCAATCACAGCACCAAAAATAATGTTACCCTCATTAGGTAAGTCTGCCACATTAATTAATAATCCCAATGCCTTTGCGTCATTAGCAATTTGGTGGTTCACACTACGGTTATTGGTGACAGCAATAATGAGGTCATACCCCTGCATCTTTTGGCCTGGGATATAGTGACTAAAGGTCACTGTACCACCTGCTTTTTCTACTAGATGGCGCAGTTCTTCGGACACTTCTGGAGCCATTAAATCACAGGCGATGCCGGCTTTAATTAGGGCTTGAGCACGGCGTTTAGCAATAACTCCACCGCCAATCAGCAGTGCTTTTAAATGTTGGGTATTGTGAAACAGAGGAAAAAAGGTCATGTGGATTCCTGTTGTATCCATGTGTGGCAATGTTCAAGGGCGTGGCTGTGGCTTAAATCAACGTTACCAAAGCGTAACAAACTGCGACTTGAGTTAATAGCGACTGGGCGTATTAGAATGCCTTTTTTGGCCGCACTGTGGTGTAGTTTTTGGGCTAGATCTGCAGCCATAATAAAACTTCTAAATAATCCGTGTGAAGTGGTTAGGCGGGCGCCAAGTGTAAGCATGGGAGCTTGCCATATGTGCAACTGCTGCGCTTCTTGATTAGCCAGTTGATCGCGCATCTGAGCCTGCCAGGGGGTGTCAGTTAAAGCGGCAATGGCAACTGTTTGGGCTGGCCCGTTCACAGACCAAGGGCCAATATTTTTAGTCAGATGATCTAGCACCTCCTGCGCTGCAAAGGTAAAACCTAGGCGCATGCCTGCAAGACCAAAAAACTTACCTACCGAGCGCAATACTACCATGTTATCTGCCAGTTTTTGGCTGAGCAAACTGGCCTGTGGATAGGTATCAATGAAGGCTTCATCAACCACCAAAAAGCCATCTACAGTTTCTAGTTTTTGGGCCCAAAGCATTAACTGTTTTAGGCTGAACATTTCCCCTGTTGGGTTATTGGGATTAATGATGACCAAATGCCCTAGGCGATTAGCTTGCAGTGCGGCCTCTATTTGTTGGGCAGCTACCTGACTATTTAAGCCATTATAAGTCAGTGTATCACCCTGGTGTGCCCATGCTTGGCGGTGTTCTTGATAACCCACATCAGGCAACCAAGCTGCTCGTAGGTTACCTAATTGATGCAGTATAGAGGGTAGTAGTTGAATGACGTTTTGGCTACCATTACTGGCTAAACAGGGGTGGCTGCCATAATAACTCTGGGCTGCTCGGATTAAAGCTGGGTTGACATAAGGTAGTTGCTGCCAAGTCGTATTGTCGATGGCGGGCAATGGATAACTGTGTTGGTTAATGCCCGTAGACAGATCAAGCCAAGCCTCAGGTTTGCCGCCATATATTGCCGCCGCCGAGTATAGATCGCCGCCGTGGATGAGTAGACTCATTAAACGCCACCTATTAATGCCAGTAAGGCAATAACGATAAGCCAAAGTGCTAGGCTATAGTTAACTAATTGACAGGCATCATCGACACTAGCTGCCATAGGTGGGTTGCCAAAACCAAGCACTGGGCGCTCTTGGTTTTGGCCATAATATTGTGCACTACCCCCTAACTCCACCCCAATGGCGCCGGCACCTGCGGCCATTACTGGACCTGCATTAGGGCTTTTCCAAGAGCCCGCCTGCTGACGCCAACTATGCCATGCGTTTTGGCTGCGGCCATTGACGCTACCACACAAGGTATAGGCTAAAGCGGTGAGGCGGGCAGGAATAAAATTAATGAGGTCATCGAAACGTGCGGCGGCCCAACCAAAGTGTAAAAAACGTGGATTTTTATAACCCCACATGGCGTCTAAGGTATTAGCAAGGCGATAAATCACAACTCCTGGAACACCTGCAACAATAAACCAAAATAGCACTGCAAATAATGCATCGGCACCATTTTCAAGGACCGACTCAGTGGCTGCCTTAGCAATTTCTGTTTCAATTAAATTATGTGTATCGCGGCTCACAATAAGCCCCACTGCGGTGCGTGCCTCACTTAGGTTACCCTGAGACAGGGGTATAGAGATGGCTTTGGCATGTTGTATTAAACTGCGCCAGCCAATGGTCAGATATACCATCACTGCGCTAAACAATGTTGACCAGATGGCATGGGGGGCGAGTGTTTGCTTTAGGCTATAAGCGGCAAATCCCAGAGGAGCAATGGCTAATATTAAGGCTACTGTGCCTTTGTATTTGAATAAATTATTGCGTTGTTCAGAGCCTTGCACGAAGCTTTGATACTGCTTTTCTTGGGATACTGAAGCAAACCATCCGCTGCCACAATTAAGCCATTTCTCAAGGCTTTCAGCTAAGGCACCAAAACCCACCAAAGGGTGCAGCCGTTTAGGTTCGCCCAACCAATAGTCTAAGCCCAAAGCGAACACAATAGCCATCAAGACACCCATGTTAGAGTGCCCCTTGCATAATACTAAAGATCTTTTCTATGGGTAATTCTATTTCCACTTCGTCGGCCAAACGTTCAATTTGTGCCGATCTTAAGGCGGGATAGTCAAAAGCTTGGGTTTGCTCTAGACCAGCCCAGCGTAATAATTCTTGTAACAGTTTTGGTTCATCAAATAAGCCATGTACATAGCTGCCCAAAACGGTATCTTCACTATTGCGAGCACCATCTGCACCGGTATTGAGCTGCATTAATGGCACCGCTAAATCATTGCCTGTGGTTTGCCCTACATGAATTTCATAGCCACTTACGGGTATATCACCGGCTTCGTTTAACCAATATCCTTGCACGTTACGTAATTGTTTTTCACCTTGTAACAGGGTTTCAATGTCTAAGTGGCCTAAACCTAAGCTAGTGTTAGCGCTTGATTCTGTGCCATCTGGGTCGTGTACGGCTTGGCCTAACATTTGATAACCACCGCAAATGCCAATCACTTTGCCGCCTAAACGTAAGTGACGTTTAATAACGTCATCCCAGCCAGACCCTTTAAGCCACTCTAAATCGTTCCTAGTATTCTTGCTGCCTGGCAAAATAATAAGGTCTGCGCCCTTAAACATGCGTCTGTCTTTTAGCAACTGGCAATCAACTTCAGGGTGCATTCTTAAAGCGTCAAAATCCGTATGATTACTAGCCCTAGGGTAGATAGGCACCACGACCTTAAAGTTTAAACCAGCATCACCTGCAGCAAACTGATCGACTGCTAATGAGTCCTCTGCTTCGATGTGTAAATTGTGGATGTAGGGTAAAACTGCCAGTACTGGTTTGCCCGTGTGCTCTTCAAGCCAGTCTAATCCGTTTTGTAACAAAGCTTTATCACCTCGGAAACGGTTAATAATAAAGCCACATGTGCGCGCTTGCTCGCTCACGCTGAGTAGTTCATAGGTGCCGTACAAGTGGGCAAACACCCCACCTCGTTCTATGTCGGCAACGATGATTACCGGGCAGTCTACGGCTTCTGCAAAACCCATATTAGCAAGATCATGTTGGCGTAAATTAATCTCTGCTGGACTGCCTGCCCCTTCGACCATGACCAGTTCAAAGTCTTTTAACAGTTGCTGATGAGCAAACACTACGTCTTGCAGTAATTTAGGCTTGTGCTGGTGGTATTCCACGGCTTTCATATTACCAATGGCCTTGCCATGCAAAATGACTTGAGATCCTAAATCGCTGTTAGGTTTAAGTAAGATAGGGTTCATGCGGACATCAGGCTGTAAAAAGCAAGCTTCAGCCTGCACCGCTTGAGCACGACCTATCTCTCCGCCATCAGCAGTTACAGCGCTGTTAAGGGCCATGTTTTGACTCTTAAAAGGCGCCACTTTAATGCCTTTGCGAGCTAAGATGCGACACAAGGCAGTGACTAAAATACTTTTGCCAGCATCAGACGTGGTGCCCTGTACCATAAGGGTACGCTGGTGTTGCTGCAAATGGGTGTGAGTGCCTTGCACGAGCAAGGTGCAAGGACCGTGAGCCATTAGTTTCGGCTTAATCATGATGCGCTTTCCTTTTGCTGATCTAAGTCTAACAGCAAATCTTGTAAGGCCTGTTGATGCCTGCCTGGTTCTTGCCACATGCCACGCTGGCAGGCTTCTAGCAAACGCTCACTCATTTCTTCCAAGGCTGCAGGATTATTGTCACGCATAAATTGTTGATTTTGATTAGCGAACACGAGCGTGTCACTTACCTGCTCATACTGATAGTCAGCTATTAAATCTGTAGTCGCATCATAAGCAAATAGGTAATCTACACTAGCGGCCATTTCGAAAGCGCCTTTGTAACCATGGCGCTGCATGGCACTGATCCACTTAGGGTTGAGCACGCGCGCTCGTAATACCCGATTGAGTTCTTCTTTAAGCGTGCGAATTTTGGGCACACTGGGGTTACTATGGTCGCTGTGATACACAGTTGGGGCTTGGCCACTAAAACTGGTTATGGCATTAGTCATGCCCCCTTGAAACTGGTAGTAGTCATCTGAATCTAGGAGATCGTGTTCACGGTTGTCTTGATTGTGTACCACCGCTTCTAGCTGGCTCAAACGGTGTTTAAAACCCTCGTGCGCGGCCACCCCATCACCGGTTGCGTTGCCACCCAACTGAGCACCATATGCATAGCCACCCCAATTAAGATAGGCCTCAGCAAGATCGGCCCGCTCCGCCCAACAACGTTCATCAATTAAGCCCTGTAATCCAGTCCCATAGGCACCCGGTTTACTGCCGTAAACACGATAGCTAGCCTGGCGGTGAGCATCGGCTGAACTTAGACCTTGAGCCATAAGCTCAGCTTGTCGTTGCTCAATGTGCTGGCGAATAGTGTTGCCGCTTTTACTGACATTACTGGCACTAGAGCCGGGTTCATCAAAGGTCGCCAAAGCCAGCACTGCAGCATCATATAACTTCATTACATTAGGAAAAGCATCGCGGAAAAAACCTGACACTCGTAGGGTAACATCTACTCGGGGGCGGCCTAAAAGCATGGCTGGCACAATTTCAAAATTGGTAACCCGCTGAGAGCCCACAGCCCAAACAGGTTTAATGCCCATTAAGGCAAAGGCTTGGGCAATATCATCACCACCAGTGCGCATGGTGGCCGTGCCCCAAACAGATAAACCAAGCTGAGTAGGATAGTCACCGTGTTCTTGTAAATGCCGTTCAATTAACGCTTGGGCTGAGCGCTGACCTAAAGCCCAGGCGGCTGCAGAAGGCACACTACGATTGTCTAAAGAAAAGAAATTACGCCCTGTGGGTAGCGTATCTAAGCGGCCCCTAGTTGGTGCGCCACTGGGGCCAGGCTCTACAGCTTGGCCTGCTAAACCTTGAATAAGCGCTTGAGTTTCGCGCACCACACTGTCTTCTAGAGCTGCTAAAATAATATTTTTAGCATAGTGCAATTGTTGGCTTGTGCGAGTGAGTATTTTACTTAAATCGTCTATATTGCTGTTGTTTGGTGAAAGTAAGTACTCATTAATCAAGCTCAGTGCAAGCAGTTCAAGACGCTCCCTAGTGTCCATATTAGAACGCCATACGGCATCAATTTGTTGCACTAACAATAGAGGCTTAGCGGCCAGCCAAGGGCTCACATCAGTCGCTAGAGGGTCGTAACCTTTTAGACCTAAGTCAAGGGCTAGGTTATGTAATATGCCTCGTTCTTCGTTGGCTTCACCACGCGGTAATCGCAGCAGCGCAACCAAAGTCTCGCTCAGTTCTTCACTACTAGGCAACTGTCCTAGGATGTGCAGGCCATTGCGAATTTGAGCTTCTTTGATATCACACAAATAAGTATCAAGCTCAGCCAGCATTTGGCTTTCGTTGGTGTGGCTAGTTAATCCCAGCTCCTGTTTAACATTACTGCTGGCCAAGGTAGCAATAATTTGCTGTGTTAACCAAACTTCACGCCCAGTATCTAGACCTGCGGCTTGATAGAGTTCGTCCACTAAGGTTTCTAAATCTGCCAAATCACCATAGGTTTCGGCACGCGCCATGGGCGGCATTAGGTGATCAATAATAACCGCTTGGGCGCGGCGTTTAGCTTGTGCACCTTCACCTGGATCATTCACAATAAACGGATAAAAGTGGGGCATAGGGCCCAGCGCAGCATCAGGCCAGCACTCATCACTTAACGCCACACCTTTGCCTGGGAGCCATTCAAGGTTTCCATGCTTGCCAAGGTGAATTACCGCATCAACCTGATAAATATGCCGCAACCAAAAATAGAAGGCTAAATAACTGTGGGGTGGTACTAAGTCTGGGTCATGGTAGTTGGCTGTTAAATCAAGCTGATAACCCCGTGCAGGTTGAATACCTACAAAAGTTTCACCTAAGCGCAAGCCTGCCAGCATAAGCCTTCCTTGACGATACTTAGGGTCTGCTTCTGGACTGCCCCAACGTTGTTGCACCGCCTGCTGACAAGCTTCGGGCAGCTCAGCAAAACGCTTTAAGTAGGTGTCAACATCTAGGCTTTGCCAGCAAGGCAAATGGTGTAGAGTGTTGGGATTATTAGTGACCGATTCTAATAGTGCCTCGATTAAGGCATTACCATTGGCGGGCACTGTATCAATGGCATAACCTGCATCTTGCATGGCTTGCAGCACATTAATAGCCGATTGTGGTGTGTCCAAGCCAACACCATTACCGATACGCCCATCTTTAGTAGGGTAGTTGGCAAGTATGAGGGCAATCCGTTTGTCGTGATTAGCCTTATGGCCAAGGCTACAGTGTGCCTTAGCAAGGCGGGCCACAAATTGTGCCCTTTCGGCGTCTAGTTCATACCCCACTAAATTAATTTGGCAACGTTTACTGTAATAACTCATACACTTAAAACTAATGGCCCGCGTGAGGACGTGGCCGTCCATTTCCGGCAGCACCACTTGCATGGCAATGTCACGCGACCTTAAACCTTGCTTGTGCTCTCGCCACGCTGCTTGTGTGGTGGATGAAAGGACCAGTTGTAAGACTGGAATCTTGCCCTTAATAGGCAAGCTAAATTGTGTAGGCGCAGAGCTAAGGCTGGGTGCGTCAACCTTATTACTGGCAAAGCCTAAGCTACTCAGTACCAATTGGGTATCAGACTGCTTTAAGGTATGGTTTACCAAGGCTAAAGCGTGTGGGTCTTTAAGTGAAGTAATCGCCAAGGCAACAGGGTTCATACCCTGCTTAACCAAGGATGCCATTAAGCCATCAAACATGCGCGTATTGCCACTTTGTAAATGGCTGCGATAAAATAATAGAGCCACCACAGGAGCCTTTTGCAAACCTTGATCCAAGGTTTGTTTTTGCCAATCCATTAAGCTAGCTTGAGCGATACCGGGCTGATAAATTAATGCTTGAGGCATCTCTGCTGGAGCCTGCCAGGCAGTGGGGTTGGCCTGTAAACCAGATGCGGTCACTAGTTTTTGGTTTACAAACCTGAGTAGGTTAATGCCGTTGCTCACCCCCCCTTGGCGTAAGTACTGCCATACTAGATGACAGGCATTGGCTGGGCATGAGCTTGCTAAGGTAAGCTCAGGATCTGATGCATCGTCTCCTGGCACCAAAATGAGTTGCCGGGTAGGCTGGGCTTGCTGCCAGGCTTGAAGGCGCTGAAAACCGTAATTCCAATAACTCGCACCCCCTAACAAAGACACGATGACTAATTCAGCTTGCTCTAACACCTTGTGTTCATAAAGGTCAAAAGCAGCAGGTTTTAGCAGATGACTCCAGTTAGCCAAACGTATGGAGGGCAACTCGTCACTCAGTTGTTCGACCGCCGTTGTAAGCATAGCAAGGCTAGTATCGGCGGCAGCCCAGATCACCCCTTTAGCGGGG
>MDTF01002506.1_pt1 | contig 14206 bp, 15 predicted proteins | sample 811191 | NCBI WGS metagenome assembly MDTF01 (sample SAMN05326649, study PRJNA326480) | marine metagenome | isolation source: seawater | place: Southern Ocean | collected 2011
ATGATCTACAATTTTTCTATTGGTTTCTTCAGGAACTCGCTGATCAAAACAGCGATTTCCTGCTTCCATATGAAAAATTGGGATTTTTCGTTTTTTGGCCGCAATAGCACATAAACAAGAATTTGTATCTCCTAAGACTAAAAATGAATCAGGTTGTACTTCTTCTAAAATAGGGTCTATATTGATCAAGATCTGACCAGCTGTAATCGTTGCATTTCCACCTGCTGCATTTAAAAAGTAATCAGGCTTTCTTAAACCTAAATCTTCAAAGAATATTTCATTCAATTCATAGTCATAGTTTTGACCAGTGTGCACTAAAATATGGTCTATAGCATCACTGTTATCTAATGCAATTAATGTACATGATAATCTAATAATTTCTGGTCTTGTACCTACAACTGTTAATACTTTTAATTTTTTCATAATAAATTATACGTTAACAAAATATGTGTCTGTGTCTTCTGGATTATATGGCTCGTTTATCCAGAATAATGTTAATAATTCTGTGTTTCCAATATTTTTTATGTTATGTGTATACCAAATTGGCATATCAACATAAGCTGGTTCTGCTCCATCTAGTATGTATTCAAAAACTTCGTCAGAATCAATTTTACGAATCTGAATTAATGCTTTACCTCTGATGACTGCAAAACGTTCTATTTTTCGAGTGTGATAATGATTTCCTCTTGTAATACCTGGAATTGTTGTTGAATAAGATGTTTGTCCTGGCGAACCTGCGCGCATGATTTCTACAAATACACCTCTTTGGTCAGTATGATTTGTGAATTTTATTGGGAAAAAATCTTTTGGAATAAAACTAGTAAATGTGTTAAATAAATCTAATTCAAATGAGTTTAAGTCTACTTTTGGAACTTGACCATTTTCTAAGTATTCTATTTTGAATTCATTTAGTAAATCTAAGATTTCAGATACTTTGCGTGATGAGGTATGTGGAACTAAATACGAGTTTGTATCTTCATTACCTTCCTCTAATATTTTATCGTAAAACACTTGTGAAAGCTCATTAATATAGATTAAGTTTACCTTACTGTCATTGACAACAGTTGGTTGTTCACCTGCAATAATTTGAGAAGAAAATGTTGCTATAAATGAATTGTAGAATGGTTTTCCAAAAGGCCCAAATACATTAGGGATGATTAATGATAGAACTTTACAACTATTTTTAATTGCCCAAGCTTCAAAATATTTTCTTCCGTCCCGTTTTGATTTACCGTATAAATTATCTTTTTCTTCTTGTGTTGAAGACGAAAAAATAATTTTTGGAGTTGAATTTGTTGCTTCACAAGCGTTTATTAATTTTTTTACTAAATCAATATTGGTGTTGTATATTAATTGTTCATCTTCGTGTCGATTCATAGCAGCAAGGTGAACTATAACGTCGCATGATTTTACAAAACTTTGAAGACCGACTTCGTTATCAAAGTAATTGTCTTGAAAATTAATACGATCAATTTTTTCTGATTTTGTACCTAGAAAGTTAAATAAGTGAGTTCCCATGAAACCAACTTGGCCTGTTATTCCAACTTTTTTCATAATTTTTTTTTTATTGGTTCCATCTTAAATCTTCATCATTGGTGGTATTTAACTTGAAATCTGCAAATACACATATTTTATCTCCATTTGAATACTGTTTTATTGAAGTAGCAAATCCAGGTGGTACTGTTAAAATATCTAAATTCTCTTCACATAATACAAAGGTTTTTATTGAAGATAATTCTTTATTTTCTAAATCTGAAATTGAAATAGTATTTATAGTTACTTTACCTTTGGATGCAAAAAACCAACGAGTTTCAATTTTGTGACCTTTCCATCCTCGTACGAAAGTGTTATTAATATTATCAATTATATACATTCTTTTAACTCTACTCATATCAAAATTATTACACGAGAACAAATCCCCTCTAAAATCAGTAAAAACTTCACCTTTAATTATTTCTGGAATCATTTTTTTTAATTAATTACTGTTAAAGCCTGAAATCTGACTGATGACAACCATTTTCTAACCTGGCATTTGTGCCACATCTTCCCCAAAAGCTTCTTTTTTTATCAAAGGCAATTTTACCAATAATTTTTTTATACCTTCAACATCTAACTGTTCTGTGTTGTGTGAATTATAATCTTCAATTACGGGAGTATCCGGTTTTCCTTCTGAAAAATACTGGTTGTAATTTAGGTTTCTGTTATCTGCTGGTATTCGGTAAAATTTATCCATATCTTCCGCTTTCATCATTTCTTCGCGGGTGCACAAGGTTTCGTATAATTTTTCGCCGTGACGTGTGCCAATTACTCTAACTTCATTATTGGCTTTGCACAATTCTTTCAGGGCTTGTGCCAAATCACCAATGGTGCCAGCAGATGCTTTGTTCACAAACAAATCGCCCTGATTTCCGTGTTCAAAAGCAAACAACACCAATTCAACAGCCTCATTGAGAGACATTAAAAAACGCGTCATATTAGGATCGGTAATAGTAATATTTTTACCATTTTTAATTTGGTTTAAAAACAAAGGAATAACAGAACCTCGTGATGCCATTACATTTCCATAACGAGTTAAACAAACGGTTGTATTCTCACAGTTTCTAGACGCAGCAACAGCCACTTTTTCCATCAACGCTTTTGAAATACCCATAGCATTAATGGGATATGCAGCTTTGTCAGTACTTAAGCAAATCACTTTTTTCACCTTATTGTATTCTGCGGCATCAATTACGTTTCCGGTGCCAATTACATTTGTTTTTACAGCTTGCATTGGAAAAAACTCACATGAAGGCACTTGTTTTAAAGCAGCAGCATGAAAAACATAATCTACACCTCGCATGGCTGGTTCAATACTGCTGTAATCTCTTACGTCGCCTATATAAAATTTTAGTTTTTCATTTTTCAATGAGATACGCATATCTTCCTGTTTCTTTTCGTCACGAGAAAAAATACGGATTTCTTTAAAATGGTCGGTGTCAAGAAACCTATTAAGTACGGCATTCCCAAAAGAGCCCGTGCCACCGGTAATTAAAAGAGTTTTTTTATTAATTTTCATATTTTATTTCAATTTGATTAAATCCTTTTCTTTAAAAATGGATGCATTGTATAATATTGCTTTCCGTCACTTAAAACTTGACCTTTGGTAATATTTTTTCTTTCAAATAAAATTTTAACAGATTCAATTATACAATTAGCCATAATATATTCAATATCTGTTTCAATATTATAATTTTTTGATTTATTTATATCAATAAAATACTTTTTTATAATTGGACCTGTATCAACTCCTTTATCCATTAAGTGAGTTGTACAACCTATATTATTATAATCTTTATTAATTAAAGCCCAACTAGTACAATCCATACCTCTATAATCAGGCAAAATACCCATATGACAATTTAATACACCTATTTTAGGCAAATCTAGTAATGATTGTCTAATTAAACCTCCACCTGTAAAAATTATTAAATCTGGATTTTTGCTGTTTATTAAATCTAATGTACTCGCCTTATGAAAATTTTGCGTTTCAATAAAAGGTATTTGATCTATTTTAATTTTTTTAATCAAGATTTTTACATCACTTAATTCATTGAAAAATTTAGTAAAACCATCTATTTTTTTTGATTTTAATCCAATTGTACTTAAAATTTGTAAAAATATTTTTACATATATTTTTTTTATTATTTCAAACCCTTCCCTTTTTAAGCGAAATTTTATTTCATTAATACCATAAATTTTTTTAGCAACTACTAGACTAACATTAAAATTATTTTTTAAAAGTAAATGTAAGACACTTGAGCTATATGCACTATATCGGTTTGCTGATAGAATAACTATATTTTTTTTCAAACTATTTATTTAAATTAATGTTATCATATAAAGAGCATATATTTAAAGAGTTGACTATTTTTTTATTTTTTAAAAAAAAATTTAATAACCTTAAGTCACTAATGTTTTTATTCAAAAAAATAAACAAATATTTAATTTTTAAATTAAACTTATTTTTGTATGAGTTTCTTATTTTTAAAAAATTTGAATTCGAGTCTACTTCTAAAAATCTTAAAACAATTTCAAATTGTTCATTTGAAATTTTAAAACTTCTCTCATTAACTATATCATCTATAATTTCAATTCCTTTCATCATTTAAAAAATAAAGTTTGTCCATCATAATCATTTACTGATTCAAAATAACATGCAAAAGAACTACTTTCTAAATCAAGTTGAGCAAAGTTAATTAAACCAAATAAGAATAAATTCTTAGGTAAACAATCTTTTATAAAGATTTTTTCTACATTCCAATTTTCCGCATCATCAGAACTTAATAAAAAAGTATCATTTGGATTATTAGATTTTTCTGAAGCAATGGATAAATAATATTTACATCCATATGAAATAGAATACCAAGCTGGTCCAGGGAGTTTTTGACCTATTATTATTTCATCTTTTTCTCTTAAATATTTAATAACATAAGAATCTCCAAATGGATTATTCATATACCATGTAACGTGGTTTTTAAAAAAAAAGGCGCTAATTGATCTAAAGTTTAAATTATTTTCACCTATACATTTAATATAAGTCCAGTCTTCAGAATATACTACAACCTTACTTTCATTAATTTTATCTCCTGTAAAAACCCAATAATTATTTGTAAAATCGTCAAAGTAAACTGCTAAAATTTCTTTAACTTCTTTTTTTTTAAAAAGACTAATTCTTTTCCAACTATCTCCTCCATCATTTGAAAAAAAAACTCCAACATCATATTTCCCCATAGAATTACCATATTCTCCAACAACAATCGAATTTTTATTGATTGAAATTGTATTTACATGCACATATTTTGTGAAGGGAAATTTAAATTTATAATGTATAATACCATTAAAAATTATATATAGCTTACCTTTTTCAATGACCATATATTTTTCACTTGAAAGTCTAATTACATTTAACCGATTTATCCTAAATAACCTTGCTAATAACGTAAATCTATAAAAACACTTTTCGAAAAAATTAGAAAAATCTAAGACAAAGTTTTTTTCATTAGATTTAAAAAAAATTTTTTTTCCTTTTGAATAAACTATGTTTTCATCATTTAGATAAAAATGAACTTTAGTATTTAGAAATTTATTTTTAGTATTCATGCTCTAAGTTTAAAGTAATTACTTTACCGTCTATGTTTTTTAAAGCCTCCCCAAAAATATAAAAATTATTAATTGTATTGATTCCTTGAGGAAATGAAATAACTCCATATTTAAATAAATCAATATTATAATTGTCTTTTTTATAGCTCTTAATTATCTTCCAATTTAATAGATCCTTTGAAATAAGTAAATCTGAATATCCATATTCTACAGAATAACCAGGTTCAACTGAGCTAGCACAAAGAAAAAAGTCGTTAACTTTAGTTTTGTACCAAACTGGTCCATTAAATTTTGCTCCAAGTCTAATTTTTTTTGTTATTCTATTTAAATGAACCGAATAAGAAATTTCGTTTGGTGAATCCATCAACCAGACTACTTCGTTTTTAAGAAAAAAAACATCACAAGCTCTCCATTTCTGAGAACCATCTCCTAAAATTTCTCTATCATCAAAATTAATATCAGAGATAAGAATTTTACATTCTCCATCATTGTCTCCAGTAAAAGTCCAAAGTTTATTAGTAAAGGGATCTTCCTTTATGCAATGAATATGTTTTATAGAGTTTTTTGGGAATTCATAAACAACATCCCATGAAACTCCTTTATCACTTGATTTGTAAATAGGTACTTCAATTCTATCATTATTAGCACCATATTCTCCAAAAAACAAACAACCATTTTTAGATTTACATATATCAACATGCATAAGATTTCTACAATTTTTTAGTTTTAAGGTTCGTTTTAAACCATTATTTTGGTTATAGTGAAAAACTTCTCCTTGTCTTATCAAAACTAGTTGAAGTGGATAGTCAGAAATTAGGAAAACGTTACACTTGTCAGTTCTCAAAAACCTTCTAAAAGTTCTTGAAAAATTAAAAAAATCCCATAATTTAAAAGGAAATGAGATAATAACTTTTTTATCATTATAATATATGTGAACATTCCTTGATTTTGAAAAAATTTTAATCTTTTCAGAAACGTAATGAGCAATTTCAAAGTCTAAATATTGCATAAATTAAGTGTCTAAATTTTCAGGATATTTAATTTTATTTTGTCTAACTTTTTTATAAATAATATGAGCATCTTTAGAAATTTTCCAAAATGTTTTTTTTGGAATTTTATTTATTGCAGCATGATCATGATGAGTAACCGAAATATCAGGACAATAAAGAGTTTTGAAATTTTTGGTAAAAATTTGAGTTCTTAAAAAAAATTCTTCTTCCATTAAAAAAGTGGGAGTCCATAATTTTTTAAAATATTTAAAAAAAATTGGTGTCAAAATAAAACATGCACCATATCCTTGTAGAATTTCTCGTTCAACATCATGTTGTAAAACATCTTGTCTCTTGGAAACTTTATTCATTATATTAGAGAAAAACAATACTACTTTAGCCATAAAATAACTCGAATAATATATGTCCCAAATAAATTTTCTAAAAGATGAAATTTCATTTATTACATGTGGATTTTGAAAAACTCCATCTATTGAAATAATACTAGGTGAAATAACAGGATACTTATTAAATAATCTGGAATTATTTAATAATTTTTTTAAAAAATTATTTGGAAAAACTAGATCATTGTTTCCTACAATAATACAATTAATTTGCTTTTTTCTCAATTTTTCGATTCCACAATTTAATCCAGCAAAATAACCTAAATTTTTTTTATTTAAAATTAATTCCACAAATTGAAACTTTGATTTCAATTTTAATAATTTGTTTTTTTCTATGAGGTTGGAATTATTATCAACAATGACCACATTTTTCACATTTAATTCACTTATTTTATCAATGGATAATAATAATTTTAAAGTGAAATCGGTATTATTATAATTTGTAAAAACAAATCCAATTTCTTCATTATTCATATTATACTGTATGTTTTAATGTTTTCAATTATTTAAATATTATAAAACAGAATTAAATTTCAATATGTTTTTTTACAATATTGACTATTTCCAATACAGAACTAAAGTTAGCTATGTCATCAGGAGTAAGTTCAATACCAAACTGATTTTCTATATCAGAGGATATAAAAAGATTTTGAATTGAATTCCAATCATCTAAATTCTGATTATTACTTTCAATTGAAATGTCTATTTCTTCTATTTCTAAAACTGAAGCTATTATTGTTATTACTCTTTTCATCTTTTAAGTTAAAATCGCAAAGAATATTTTTAATTTTTGCTGAAGACAATAATTTCTTTTTCCCATCAATATTATGATCTATAAAACCTAAACTATTATCATGTTCAGAACTCAATAATCCTAACTTTTCAATATAAATGTTAGAATTTAGAGTTTCAAATTCAATATTTAATTTTTCTAATTCCTCAATTAAATTTACTTTATTAATCATAAAATTTATTTATTTTGTGCTATAATTGAAATTTCAAAATTTAGACGACACCTTCCGTTTATTTTTATGTTATGCAATATTCTCATTAAATTTTTAGATTTTTCTATTTTGGAAATCAATTGAGATTTAATTCTAACATTTTTAACTAAATGTCTTGCCTTTGTCAGTGGAATGGGGGAAGTAAAACTATTTAGTCCGTATTTTTTTAAAAGATCAATTATTTCTGTATAGGTTGATTCATTAAAATGAGATCCTTGTGCTTTGGTTTTATTTGTGTAAGAAAAATCAATTATCCTAGTCACATCACTTGGTCCAAACAAACGGTTGGGCATATTGATAATTAAAATACTGTTTCTTTTCATATGTCGAAAAATGGACTCCATATGGGTTTTTAAATCTCTATCTGCCATATGCTCAAGAACATGATTAGAATATATAACATCAAATTTTTTATTTAAATCAAAAGAAGTAATGTCTCCTTGAACGAAATTAATATTTTGCATTTTTTTTCTAAGTGTAGAATCAGGTAAAGAAACATCAATTCCATACAGCTCTTTAAATTTATATGATTTTGAAATTGTGTTCAATAGAGCTCCCTTTCCACAACCAACATCTAAAATAGATTTTCCATAGAATTCTTTTTTAAAAAGAAAAGCTTTTCTACTAAATGTCTCATGATGCATATAGGCTGAATTTTTATTATATATGGCATGAGCCTTTTTATACATTTCATTATATAATTTAATTCTAATTTCACGATTTTTTTCACAAGAAATTAAATTATGATAATAGCTTTCTATTTCAAAAGCTTCAATTAAGTCCTGAGGATTAATTTTTATGCTTTTAGAAAATCTGTCCAAGTATGGATATTTTACCTTAATAAAATTCATAATATTTTTGGTTTAAAAAATTTCTGCTATATATTTTTTTGGCCTTTATTGAAATTGCTTCACGATCTTTTAAACTTAGCTTATCTCCAATGGGAGAGCTTAGAAGTAGTCCATTATTTAAAAAATTTGTTATTTCACTGACCTGATCAATGGTATTATTATGAATAACTTTTAAGCCCGATAAACAATATTCACCAAACTTAGTTGGAGAAGCAACATGATTTAATTGCCTTTTAGATCTTATCATAACTCCAAAATCTGAAGCACAAAACAAATCATTCATTTCTTCATATTTAACAAAAGTAAATAATATTTTATCTAAATCTAATTTTTTAAAAATAATTTTAGCTTTTTCAATATCCATTGTAGCAATGATTAGTTTGTTATATGGTTTTGAAATAATTGATTGAAAAAAATCAAGAAAATCACTCATTGATTGATAACCAATCATACTTCCAGAATAAATATATAAAAATTCATTTTCTTTAATATTTAATATTTTTCTTGTGTTGATTCTTAAATCGTTATCGAAATAAAAATATTTTGAAGGAACTGGACATGGAATTACATAACTCTTAGTTAGATTAATAGAATCTAAAATTGTAGTTTGAAGTGCATTACTAACAAATATTATCTTATCAGCAAATCTTCTGTTTATTTTTTTAAAAAGAATCAACTTTGGTAAAATTAAAATTCTAATAGCAAGACGAATAAAAAAATTAAATTTTTGTGAATTAAATTTCAATTCATCTATTGAATCTCCTCTGCAATCCCAAACAACATTAAGACCATGAAAAGGTTTAAGAATTATTGCTAAAAATGCAGTATAATCAGCTCTAGCATGAATAAATGAATAATTTGTATTTTTTTTTAATTCATATATGTCAATTGCTAAAATAAATAAATTTATTAACAATGAGAAGGGTAAATAAATCCACATAGCTTTTTTTAAAATCAGTTTGATTTTAAATGAACTTTCATAATTTTTATAATTAGTTAAACTAGTCTTCCATGTTTTTTTAAATGTATTATATGTTAGTATATCAAAGTCATAACCATAACTTAACATTGATTCACAATGCTCCATTACCTGTGACCTAAAAATTGAATTTCCAATTCCCTCGTGAGTTATAAATAATGCTTTTTTTAATTTCATAATTAATTATTAGAAAGAAATTTAGTCTTATTGTTTTTAATGCTCCAAGCTATAACAAGACCAGTAAATAAAAGTGCATTTCCAACTAAATCACCAGAAACTTGAGAATTAATAAAAAAATACATTGACAAATATCCAATAACGGAATATGAATAAGAAGAAAAAACAAAATAGCAAAGGAAAAATCCAAAAACAAATCCAATAAAACCAAATTCAAATATTAGTTCTGCAAATACATTATGTGGATATCGATTAGAATCTTCATTAAATATTAATCGTCCGAAAGATGAAAGACCATGTCCATTAAAATTAAATAATTCTAATGCATTTGTAAGAGCATTAAACCTATGAACAAGGGAATAGCCTGTATCGCCATAAAGATAAGAACTGAAGTAATACAAAAAATAAATAATTAAAAATGAAATAAGTATTAAAAGAAAAAGTTTCTTATACTTAATCCTAGTATTATAAAAATATAATCCAATAGTTATTATTGCAGCTAAAATTGGTCCTCTAGAACCTGAAGACAAAAGTGCTACAGTTAAGTATATTATTATAATAAAATTTATTTTTTTATTATAATTTATGTAATAAATGATAGAAAAAACTAATGCTCCTCCAAAATATCTTGAAATCCAAATAGGGTTATTTAGTCCAGGAAGAATATATCTGCCATCAGGCTGAATTTCCCTAAATAAATAAAACATAATAACATATACAAATGATGCTTTGACCCATAGTTTGAAATAAACTTGATCAATTTTAAATACATCTATTTTGTTTTTATTTTTAATCAAAATTGAAGAAAAAAATATAAAAAAAACTGGAATTACTATTCTATAGACAAGAGTTATAAATTTAAATTCTGTCGCCTCATATTGTGAGAATTCAAAAAAACTTAATAAGGCTATTACAAAGTATACTAAATATATTATGTAAAGTAAATTAAATTTTGAAAACTTTAAATTCAATGTGTTAAAATTCAATTGAGCTATTATCAAAATTATTGCTAAAAAATAAATAATTATAGTAGCCGGAATTGGAATAGATAAAATACCAAAGATCACAGAAATTAAAGCTGGACCTGTTAGAAAAAGACCAGCAATTAAATGGGGGGTTAAATGAGATTTGATTTTAAACATCTTTTAAATATAATAACTTAATATATCTTTAGCTTGTGTTTCAAAAGATAGGTTTTTGATTGAAAAGATTCTAGCATTTTCTCCAATCTCTTTAATTCTCTCACTATTTTCTCGAAGTTTAATAATTTCTTTAGCAGCTTCATGAATATAATTATCATGTGGAACTAAAATAGAATTATTTGATTTCATAAAATTTCTTTGCGTTTTAGAAGGGCCATCTACACTTAAAGCAACTCTTCCACATGCCATAGCTTCTCTTAAAATACTTCCACCAGATGGATCCATCTCTAACATGGGGACAACATCCATAATATTTAGGTAGTTAACTATTAAATTCGGATCAATCCATCCAGAAAAAATAATATTTTTGGACAAGCCGAGACTTAATGCCTTTTCCTTAAATTCGTTAATATAAGTTAGATCCTCTTTACCATTTACAAAAAGACCTCCTCCAACAAACAAAATTTTGAAATCGGAAAAGCCTAAATCTAATAATTTTTTCCCTAGCGATAGAGTATGCTTAGCTCCGTTTATTTCTTCTATCCTACCAACCCATCCAATTATAAATTCATCTTTACAAAAACCCAAATTTTCTTTTATTTCAGTTCTAAATTCTCTTTTTAAAGGATGAAATTTTCTAGTGTCAACGGCGTTATATTGAAAATTAGCTAATTTTTTTTCTGAAACACCTTTTTTTAATAAAGCTTGATATACTAAAGGCCATCCAAAATAGAATTTCACATCTCTATCTATATTTAAAATTTTATAAAATCTAAAGACTCTTTCATATTCTTCTAAATCATTACCAATTAATCTAAAATGTTTAATATTCAAATTTTTTATAGATTTTCCAATTATTAAACTCATTAACGAATCACTTGAAATAATTATTTCGGGAGTATTTAATTGAAAATATTTTTTTAAAAAAAAATATTTTTTTAATAAATTATACATAATCAAAATAGATCTAGTAATGTAATATTTACTAAGAGTTTTATTTTTATTTACTGGAATCGCTACTGAACTTCCATATTCACTGAACTCTTTTAAAACAGCACCTTTTTCTTCATAGATCCAAATTACATCATGACCTAAAGAATTGAAACATCTTGCTAGGTTGAGAATTTGTATTTGTTGACCACCTAAATGAGTTGAAAAGTAATGAAATGCAATTTTCATTGTATGATAGATTTAGTATTATTTTTTAATTGATAAAATGAAATTACGTTTAGCTTCATTTATTTTTTTAAGTTCATTTTCTGAAAAAAGAAAATTAAACCCGAAATAAATCAACAATAATAATCCAATAAAATAAGAAGATAATGAATAAAAATCTCCATGAAATATTCTTATTATTTCTGAGATTATACCAAAAATAATTGTTAGGGAAATCATTTTTATAACTGGATTATAATCCCATTTTAGAGGGTAAGTTTTCTGAGCGTAATAAGATTCAATTATAGATCTAGTTAATTGTCCAATAAGTACGCTCAAAGCAATTGAGATTAAACCAAAATAAGAGCTGAAAAAATATATTAATAAAATTGTAACTAAAAACTGAACTGAATGACTAATTAATGATAAATAAGTTTTTTTAGAAAGAGAGATGCCAATTTCAGTAATCCAACTAATTCCTCTAATTCCACAAGCTAAAGTCAGAGGAAAAATTAGATTAACTATACTCAAATATTTGGAAGATGCTAACAATTCAATTATTAGAGGGGATATAATTGTTAATATTAGAGTTGAAATTAATATAATTAAAGAAAATACTTTTAAAATTAGATTATAGGTTTCGACAACATTTTTGTCTTTATAAATAGACATAGAAAAAGGACCCCATGATACATGAAAAGCATTAACAAGTAATGAAATTAAAATAGATATTTTGAATGCTGCAGCATAAAAACCAAGAGCATCTTCTCCGAAAATACTGTGAGATAAATTTCGTTCTACAGTTGCGCTTAACGAAGCTAAAACACCTATTATTCCAAAGGGTAATGCAAAAAAAAGAATTTCTTTAAAGCCTTTAAAATCTTTAATAATTATAATGTATTGTCTAATTAGAAAAATCCCCAATAATGAAAAAATAATATTTAAAGAAATATAAGCTTTGAATAAATTTATTACACTCATTTTGTCAAAATAAAGTAAAAACATAATAAATATTGTCTGAAAAAACGTGTAACCCAATGACATAAATAAAAATTCAGAACGTTTAAATGACCATCTAAGAATATTTTGTGAAAAACTAATAAATAACTGAAAAGGAATATTTAAAACTAAAAAAAAAATTAAATTTTCTTCTTTTCTGTCAAAAAAAAGTATTTTTTTGATTTCATCTGGAAAAATAGAAAAAATTAACAAAATTATTAAAAAACAAAATATTTGAAAAAATAATGATTGAGATATAAATTTTTGACGTTTAAGTTTGTTTTCATACTCATAATAAAATCTCGCAATAGATGAATCCTGACCAAATTGAACTATAATTGTAAAAAAGACTAAAACTGAAATTAAATAATCATAAAATCCAAAATCTGCAATACTTAAATTTCTAGCTATGATAGGAAAAGTTATTAAGCCAAAAGCTTTGCTTATGGCAGAAGCTGCTCCATAAACTATCGAATCCTTAAATAAAAATTTTAATCTAGCTAGAATTGAAAGGTTAATTAAATCTTTACTCATATATATGCTTATTATAGTAAGTATCCGGGTGAATTAACATATGAATCAATTGATGATTATCTTTTAAATGCTCACTTGGACTTCTTTTGTCATTATCTACTAGCATTCCCTTATTATAACATTTCCATTGTGTCCATTCTGAATCCGATATATAGAAAGCTTCTTGAAATAAATTATATTCAGGCTCTTTATCATAACCTTCATATAATAGGTTGAATTCTTTAGGCTTTCTATTCTTCCAGAAATCTAAATTATTGTGGCCAGTCATGCCTCCATGAGAAGCTACACTTTTAACTTTATAATCAAAGAGGTTACCTAAAACTTTTAAATCTCTTAATAAACATTCTTCAGCGTCTTCATCCCAAATAATTGATTGATCAACAATTTCAGAGTGATACCCTAATTCATGCCCAGAATTAAGTAAGCGTTTTAACACACGATAGTTTTCAAATGAAAAAGGATTGTATTCAGGTGCATGTAACCTTAAAAAAAAGGTTCCTTTAATATTTAATTTATCAAAAATATCTAAGATGTTAATCACTTTTTTTACTGAAAAATCAATATCTATTCTATTTACAACAACTTTATCTGGAAGATTTTCCTTTATTCTTATATATTCTTCACACGTAATTATTTGATACCCTTGATCAATTATTGAACTATATTCATTTTCTAAATTGTTCCAAGTAAAATTATATTTCTCCATTATTCTAATACTTTTTTAAGTTTGACATTGTCTGGGAAGTTCACTAAAACCCCCATTCCTTTATTTTGATATACTACCATACTTCCTAAACTGACAGCAGAAGCTTGACCTTCTTTAACAGCTTTTC
>MDTF01001178.1_pt1 | contig 14205 bp, 12 predicted proteins | sample 811191 | NCBI WGS metagenome assembly MDTF01 (sample SAMN05326649, study PRJNA326480) | marine metagenome | isolation source: seawater | place: Southern Ocean | collected 2011
ACCTGTAGAACCAGTAGCACCTGTATGACCTGTAGCACCAGTATGACCTGTAGCACCAGTAGCACCTGTAGAACCAGTAGCACCTGTATGACCTGTAGCACCAGTATGACCTGTAGCACCTGTAGAACCAGTAGCACCTGTAGCACCTGTAGAACCAGTAGCACCTGTATGACCTGTAGCACCAGTATGACCTGTAGCACCTGTAGCACCAGTAGCACCTTTATCACCTTTTTGACAACAGCAGTTTGTTTTTCCTACACGCTTTGCTAAATAGGATGAATAATTAGAATGACTTGACATATAATATAAGTGAATACAAAAAATTATTTCCAGTTATAGCATTATGAAAAATGTGCGTATTTGTACATTAATTATTTTTATTGATAATTTTTTGCGGGAACTATCGTAATTGGTAATTTTGGTGCTGAAGACGAAACTGTTGAAAACGTGGGTGCAGATGTCCTTGGCGTCTAAGTGGGGGCGCCTGTACAGGATTTGAAATAGGCGGATTCATCGCCAGCGCTGCAGCTCCACTTGGTGCATTTGAATATATGAGACTTTCCATTGGTGTGCTGCTTATTTCTCTTTCAATTTGGGTAAACGAAGGACATTCACCCGTAACAGTTCTCAAACTAGCGCAAGTGGCTGATTTAAGCGCCATTTTTGCACTTGTGCTATCACTTCCCATTTGAAGACATTCTTCTTTTCCAAATCCTAATCCTCTTCCAACTGCATCGGCATTTTGATTAGCTGCTAGAAAGAGGCAAGTTGCATTATAATATTTTCTATGGTTTTCAATACATTGGTTTAGTTCGGATTTTCCACCAATACTCGCATTGTCCATACCATCCGTAAATGTTACGAAGACGCAGGTAATTAATTTTTGATCTTTAATGAGTTGCCTAACTTTTTTTGGAAAAGAATCGTAAACGGCGTCAATCCGTTCTTGCTGTCTTTTTACACATTCGATTGCTGTATCATAAAATCGTGTCATTCCGCGAGGTACCATTGACGATTCTGCAATCGCCAAATCACGTCTTTTGATGTTTTTAGCATCATCGTCGTAATAAGTTGACGCCTTATCATCGAATGTGGTCAATTCAAGGAAATAACCATTTTTGCAATTTAAATCAATCGCCATTTTTTTATGTTCTTCAAGAAAACTTCTAGCACCTTCCTGTGGTGAACGACCCATAGAACACATGGAACCAGATCTGTCTCCACACCATACAGTGTCTGTATATAAAGGAGGTGCCCCAGGTCTGATATTATTGGAAGTGCGTTTAATGTGTTTAATACAACTGATCATTATAATATTGTTTTTTTTAGTGCTTAAATCTAACATAAATTTAGTTCAATTTTTTAGTGCTGTTTTTTTGGTGCTTTATTAGGTGTTAAATTTTTTTATAAAATTGAAGAGAATTCAACTTTGAGAGAATATACAAAACAATGTATCGCAAAATGGAACACAAACGTAAAATGGAAAGTAAAAAGAAACGTAAAAAGGGACGTAAAAAAGAAGGTAAAAAAGAATACAAAATAGAAGGGAAAATCAACCGCAAAAAAAAACATAAAATGTTAAAGGAAGATTGTTATTTAGATTTTAACAAACATATTGAATTGGAGAAGAACCCGAAAGATTTCGAGTATATTTACAATGGAAGGAATCCAGAACGGTGGTGCCAAAAGGGACATACATATAAAGAACGATATCTTTTCGTAACAAAAAGGGCGAATAAGAAAAGAATTCGTCGTATTCAAGAACGTAAAGACCGGGATATATTACTCTGGATGGAACTTAAACAACGTCGATATCAAATGAAGTTGCGCGTAAGATATCACATGTAAACTTTAATATTGTTATATATTAATGACTAAGAAAAGAGGAAGAAAAAGAAAAAACAAGACGATTTCATTAAAAAAAAAAGTTGAAAAAATCACCTTTTATAAAAAGGTCCCTGAAATTAATACTGTTAATGGATATAAAATATTAGTATTGCCAAGGAAAACAAATGTGTGTTTGATTGAATGTGTTGTATTGGGGGGAAACTATTTTGAGTTGAAAGAAAATTCAGGTGTCTCGCATTTGTTAGAACATATATTACTGGCGGCTTGGAAAAAATGTAAATTAAATAAATGTTCGGTATACTGGGAGAAATACGGGGTTCAATCGAATGCGTATACGAGTATATCAACAAATGGGTTTTGGATAAAGGGGTTATCTAATTTTTTTGATAAAATGTTGGAATATATTGTGGAAATAATGTTGAACCCCAAATTTAATGAGTCTGTTATAAAAAAAGAAAAAGCTGCTGTCGAAAACGAATTGAATCAATATTTGAATAAACCTTCTTGGAAATTGCAGGATGCTGTTTGTAAAAATTTATATACGGTTGAGGGTATGAGATATGCAGATGATGTTAAACTGCAATTGGACATATTAAAATCTTTGACTAAAAAAAAGTTGTTGGAGCACTTTAATGATTTTTATACTAAAAAAAATATTTTATTTATTGTGAGTAGCCATTTGGATAAGAAAATAATTATAGATAAGTTTGATAAATTAACCAGAAATGTAAAAAAAAATAAAATATATAATTTTATAGTTGAAAAAACGGTTTGTACTCAAGATAAAAAGGATTTGATATTTGTGAAAGAACTGTCTGCAAAAAATACAGACATAGAAATATGTTTCCCATTAAATATTTATATGGGCGATAGGGATTATAGTTATCTGGATATCGTATTATCAATTGTTGGTGGAGATTTAACATCTCTCCTGGTAAGAATATTAAGAGGGAAATTAAAATTAGTATATGGTGTGAGTTGCTCGTCAACCACAAATATGTGTGGTACGATTGTATATATAAGCGTGTCCACTTTAGATAAAAATGTGAAGGAGGTTGCAGAAAAAATCTTCGAAATATGCAAACAATATTCGAAGAAATTAATATCGAGTAATAAATTATTGCATGCTAAAAGGAAATATAAAATGGGTGTATATCAAAAAAATTTGAACAGCGTAGATGCTGTTAGTAATTTTTATGCACCACAATTTTTATTTCAATTAAATGATAAAAATGTAAAAATATATACATTAAAGGAGCAAATCAAAAAAATTAATGGGTTGACAAAAGAAAAGGTTCGTTCAATTATTAAAAGAATATTTAATACAAAAAATTGTTTAATTGCTTACCAAAGCAGGCAAAAAAGTTTGACCAAAGAACTTTTAAAAAAAGTTTGACCAAAAGGATCTAAAGGAAAAGGTTTAAAGGGTGAGATTGGTCTGTATCCAATTACGTATAGTGTGGTTTGTTGGCAGGAGTATCAAGTTCAATCCGTCCATATAATTGTCCAAAAACGTTTTGTTATCGCATTGTGTCATTAATTTTAAAATATTAAAAGCAGATATTAATATTTTTTTATCGTACAGATTAATAACGCTTTTGAATACTTGATCTATGGTGATGGACTCTTTATCTTCTTCTCCTGTTTTAAATAAATCCGGAGTATCCAGATCTAAAATGTTGCTATAGAGTGAGAGAGTGTGAAGTATTGATTTTTTATCTGCTTTCTGGTATGTTTTAATTAGGTTTTTGATTCCGTTTTTGGCTAGAAGTAGGATGTGATCATATATTTTGTTATCTTTATTTTTGTACCATTTGTAAAATCTGCGTATTGCATGAAACAGATAGTATAAATCATCTTTTGAATCGCCTTCCCACCATCTTCGTAATCCCTGTACGATGGTGGGTTTATGAATGTATAACATATTTTGATGAATATTGATTTTGGTACCTATGGGACAGAATCCCACAACGGCCAACGTGATCATGACTTGTAGTGGTTCCAATATCATATCGGTTTGTTCCTTTGTTGATTTGCCCTTTAATAATTCAAATGCGACTGGTGCAAGATTGTTCATATTATATATACTCATGCAATACTTTTTAATATATTATAAAATCAAATAAACACTACACGACATACCTAATAAATGCAATCGGAATATATTGATTTTCATTTGAAAGCAACGCCACAAATATTAACATTTCTTCAACTTTCGGATGAAGATAAGATGCACGCCATAGAATTGGGAATAAAATTTTTAAATATGGGTAATAAACAACTGCAGGGATGGGATAATGAGGAGTGGGGAGCAAAACTATTAATGGAAAGGGAAAAGCATGAAAAACAAACATCCGTTATGATGGGGCGCATGAGTGCTGAATCTGAAAAGCATCGTATTTTACTGGATCAACATACAAATGAAATGTACTCTATTTCAAAACAAATACGAGAACAGGTGAAAGTGAAATATGAGTTTGAATTGACTGAATTAAAAGAGAAATTGGAGAGAAATGAGCAGAAATTGCAAGATTCTAACAAAGAGAATCGCGAATTGTACAAACAATCATATATGGAATTTGAAATTAAAATGGATGAAAAGGAAACCAAATATGAAAATAAGATAGAAAGATTGCGATTGGATTATGATAAGAAATTACAAGATGAAAAGCGTGAGAAGGAAGCGTTAATTACATCTACTCAAAATTCAACTTTGATCGGTCAGGCGGGTGAAGACTTTACATTGCAGGAATTAAATAAACGTTTTCCATGCGCTGAAATTGAAGACACTCACGCACAACCAGGTCGAGGAGACTTTATTTTCAAAGAAAAGGAGTTTAGTATGCTCATTGAAACCAAAAATTATACCAAAAATGTGAGTAAATCGGAGATCGATAAGTTTTACAGAGATATAGAAATTAATCATGATATACAATGCGGTCTGTTTACAAGTATTAAATCGGGCATATGTGCACGAGATGATTTTCAATTGGAGGTGCGGTCTGGGAAACCCATTATATTTTTACATAATATATCTAAAAATATCCATAATATCGAATTGGCTGTAACCTTATTTAAACTTATTTTAAAAACAGGATCTATAGATCTTTCGTGCAAAGAGATGATTGATAAAATTAAAATTTGCATTCCAATTATCAAACGAAATTGGAATAAAATGCGTCAACAAATCCAAAAATTTGAACGAGAATTCACAAAATGTCTGGAAGATCAGGAACTACAAATCTGTTCTATATTCGAGTTGATGTGTCTTAAATATTGAAAAATCCGATTTTTTGTATAACCATTTATTTAAAACGATATCGTCATAGGCAATGGCTAGTATCATGGAACCATATAATATGGTTCCATTTTTACACGCATTTGTTCCACATCTATTATAAATTTGAGGCATATAAAAAACGTGCCATATCCAGTTTATAAGACAACATCCGCCATATATAATAAAGGATATGCGACTGAGCTGTTTGTTTATAAGCGCACTATTATGTAAATATCGGGATCCCAACATAAAATTAACAATAAATGCAAAACTACTGAAACTGGCGTATATAATCATACATCGTATTACATTTTCTTCACCATAGTCATTTTGAAGAGATGCTATATTAAATATACATACTACAACGTGATGAATTTTCGTTGTAATATCCATTTTATTTACAACCATTAATGATATCGTATCCGGAATTGCATAAATAATTCCCACATTACGTATTATTGTATTATTCCATCTATTTTCAAACATGGTATCGTATAAAATATTATATGCTGGATACGTTAAAACGCATAATACTATAGACTTTGATATATTGCTTATAGCATACATTTTTTTATCGTTATCCAATTCTCGATAGTTATTATTTGTATACAATAAAATTTTATCACAACAAAGATAAAAGAAATATAATAGAAATGACCCGACAATATATAAAATATTATGATGTTCTGTATATATTAAATATTGAATCATATATATTGGTGATTTTTTAATTTTTTTTGAAAAATCACTTCTTATAGTAGTATATTTAGGAGTTAATCGTTATTTATTCTACTTACTATCATGGGAGAGTGTTTTATTTATATGTTTGAGTGTATCAAATGATAGCGTTTCTAAAGCTTTATATAAATCTTTCGGTTCCAGTTTGTCTTTTTGTTTAATTTTTTTGTATACCATAGTTTTAAATTTCGGCAATTTTTCCATACCATACCTAATTCGAACCATCATTCTGCGTTTATATTCTTCTAATATTGCACTGTGTATTTTTTTATGTCTCTTTGAAAATGTCTCGAAATTCCCACCATTATCCAAAAATTTTATCGCATACATACTTTCCTGACTTATTTGTTCAACCATATTTATATAATTATTATATAATTATTATATAATAATGTCTTACGATTATCTGTTTAAAATAATTTTTATAGGGGATACCAATGTTGGAAAGACTGCCTTTGTAGATCGTCTTATCAATGATAGATTTGTATCAAGGCGTGATTCTACAATTGGGGTTGATTTCGCTACAATATTAAATATTGTTAACAATCAATATAGAATCAAATCGCATATATGGGATACCGCAGGACAAAAGCAATTTAGTTCTATTATTTCCAACTACTATAAAGGTATTGCAGGAGTAGCCATTATTTTCGATGTGAATAGAATAAGTAGTTTTAAAAAAGTGGAGTTCTGGAGACAAGAGTTTGAACAAAATAAAAATCACGCCTCCAAGATATCTACTATATTAATCGGAAATAAAACAGATGAAAATAACAGAACGGTTCCGGAAATTGTTGCCCGAAATTATGCTGAAGAAAATGGTATGTTATACATCGAAACAAGTGCTAAAAATAATAAAAACATACACAAATCTTTTCAATTATTGCTAGAAGATATTTGTAATAATATGGATACAAATGATTTGGGAATTGGAATACGAAGACACTTTTCGTATAAAAAAAAGGAGGTCGTTCGTGACGATTCATGTGGATTTTGGGATTGTTGTTGTATTTCTTAATATTGATATAATCTTTCAACTATTAATGAGAATGATATCTCTCCCCCATGTAGATCAACTGGAAATCCCTTATCATCCAATAATCTTATTCGTAACTTTTCCAAAGTGATAGGACCAAAATATTTTCTCCCATTGCTCATTCCAGCTGAATTGGGAATGATTATTGGAACCTGTAGATCTTGACTCAGTCTTTGAATCGGAAATCTAAATAGAATATTGGCTGCTTGGGGTGCATAGTATTGATTTACATTACCTGTTCTCTGCGTGTTTGTGATTTCTTTCGCAGTATACTTTTGTGCTTTGGTTAAAGTATCCTGTCCTTTTACACCAAACTCCTGTGGAGGAGTTCCCTTTCTACAAGATCTTTTAAAATTTTCATATGTACCCTTTTTTCCCGTACCTTGCGTCAGATCGTTTGGAATATCTTTTGTAGGCATCGGTGAAATTCCAGTTTCGTCGGCATATTTCAGAGTAATATGCTGGTTGGGGTTCCCATTGGATGTGCCTGCTTGTTGAGATAATAATTCTAACGGGGTTTGTTGAATTATGTTTTTGGATGGATCTGTTATCGGACATATTGGATATATTTGAGATACATGCTTCGCATATTCGGGTAATTTAAAGTTTTCTGTGGAACTAGGCATTGATGAAGTCCCCATGTTTCCTATATTTCTATTTTTATTGAAATCATCCACTTCCAAAATCAAATATTTTGTTCCCAGTTCGTTCCATACGCTTGAACCAACCATGAAAAAAGACGTTGGAAGGGAATTGAAACTTGGATCAACAATGGGATTTATTAATAAACTTTCATTTTTAAAAGAGGTTTGACTCTCTCTGAATCCTAGAGACCATCCCAAAGTGGAATTGATTTTTTTACCAGTATTTTTATCAGAGCACTTGTATTTATTTTTTCGTAGATCTGTCGTAGGATGATTTGGAAATTTTTCTCTTATCTTATTTACAATATTATTTACAGACCTGCACTGTTTGCAAGCGCCACACCTCGATCGATCAAACCACTTGAACAGAAATGAATCGTCAGGTTTTTTTATTTTAAAATATACCTTATTATTACTTTCATTCAGAACCATTTGTGGTATATTTTCGGGTTTTGAAACAAGCTTTTTAAAAATTAAATTCAATTCGCCATTGATGACCTCGACGATTGCTTCCGCGTTATAGTTTCCTTCGGGAATTCTCAGACATATGTGTACTGTTTCATTAAATATGATTTCGAATGTGGTATTGCCGTATGATTCTGAAAACGCGTAGTAACCGGCAAGTGGAACTTCAATGCTACCGATGGTCATTGCCAATACGTTTGTTATGGGAACATCTAAATTCATTACAAAATCCGTCGATGATCCAGTTTGGTTGAATTCTGGTGATGGGGAATACGCTTTATTCGAAGATTGTGTTCCCGTCGGCAAAATTTCTCGATATTGACTGTCGACATTAATCCAATTAATATATGCGTTTTGCAATGTGGGATTTATATAACCTTGTGCATATGGTATTTGTGCAAAAGCGTTTGGCATTGTTAATCGTGAATGGGCTTGATAAGCGTGTGAACCCAAACCATCTGGAACATGTGTATACGCCTCTCTATTCGGCATGATTCCTTGATTAATTATATTATTTCTAGTTCCTCCCGGATTATAGTATGGACCGTTTTTTAAAATATTTGGACCGGCAAGTTGCGCCTTGGGATTTATAAGGTCACTCGCCTCATTCCTTTTATCGTCGACCCATTCCATCCCCTTTTCCAATATTTCTCCTGCCTTCTCTTTGTACTCTTCGACTTGTTCCTGATAATCTTCCAACTTTTCTTCTAATAGTTCCTTGTTTTCACTTACTTCTTCCAATAATTCCTGCGCCTTTTTAAAAGTTCCTTCTACTTTGGAATAATTTGAAACAATCTTATTCATTGCTTTTGAAAAGAACTCGGCATATTCGGGTTGGATATCTCTATATTTTTGAATAAAACCGTCGGCAATTTTCATAATGGCCGCCTTCTGTAAAGGTTCGGTAATACCAAAAATGTGTAATAAATCTCCCATTTCATAATTATCTATGTTAAAATCGGTTTCTTCTGTCATTATATACTATTTGCATTTTATATTCAATTGAAAATACAAATATATCTTTTAATACATCTTCTTGGAAGAACAAATATCTCTTTGTCCGGACCAGAAACATTGGTCGTTCTTGAGACAATGTTTTTTCTTCTTCGCCCACGAACCCTTCTTTAGTCGACTACATTTCGCCTTTCTGGTATTTCTCTTCCATATACCATCGAGTTGTTTTCTAGTTCTATATTTCTTGGTTTTTTTCTTGGTTCGTTTCTTGGTTCGTTTCTTTTTTCGTTTCTTGGTTCGTTTCTTTTTTCTCCTTCGTTTTTTGCGCCCTCCTTTCTTCGCGGGGTTACACCATATCATTGGCGCCCCATCGCCTTCTTTACTCCATTGATTATATATAATAAAATCATCGGCACATTCTTCATCTGGTTCGACACCCTTTTCAGGTGCACAATCGTTTTTAAATTCCTGCCACTGAGCATTCATCTCCGATGGTGTACCTTTTGGTAACTTCCCGACAAACTCCTTGTATTTTTCACCATGGACCTTTTCGTTTTCTTTTGTTAGTCTATTCGTATGCAACCAGTTCACGAGTTCAACTGAACGAAGGGGGTAACCGCGTTGCACTTCCTCTTCCTCCCCACAAGGGTTTCCATGAGAGTGCAAATTCCAACCCAGTCTAGCATAATAACTAATTACTGTATTTATGGCTTTTAATCCAATTCCAGCACCATTTTCCTCTTTTACGTACGTTTTCAGTGCATTAAGTAACGCTTTTCCTGGAGGAGAATCTTTGTTTGGAAGTCTTTTGGTTTTGGCGCTACAAATAAGTTCTATGTAATAAAACCCATTGCCGTTTTCTGTCCAAGAAAGGTGATTTTTTTTAACGCACATAAATGCTCGTGGTCCTGCTATTTCGCCATTATTGGAGTCAAAAGTAACAAAAATCATATGGGCAGTTTCAAGCGCATCTTTTCCAAAACTTGGATCTACGTCGCCCATACAATATGTGTTGATATTAAACGAATATTTATTGAAACAATTGTCTATCATTATCTCATATGCAGTTTTGTTGCGCCCCTTTACACCATGGTCGTCGGATACAAAAAGTCCTAACCATAAATCTTTCCCACCATAAGTATATTTTTTCACTGTATTTTCTTTTATATTCATTTCAAAACCATAACTCATTCTTATATAGAATAGCGAAAAAAATTGAATCAAATTTTAATTTAAATATTATATTAAATAAAAAAACAAATGACTTCTATTACTAATAACTCATGTGGTATTTGCTGCGAAGATTTCAATAAAAGTTCAAGAGCAAAAGTAAATTGTCCGCAGTGTGAATATCCCGTTTGCAGAGGTTGCACCAGGACGTATCTTTTGGGAAGCAACGACGAAGCACATTGCTTAAACTGTAAAAATCGGTGGGAATTGGATACTGTAACGAACGCTACATTGAAATCGTTTATTAATAAAGAGTACAAAGAACATCGTAAAAGTATGTTATTTGAACGTGAACAAAGTCGCTTGCCTGATACAATGGGTGCTGTCGAAAATTATAAAAAGGTTGAATCAATGGTTTGCGAACATCTTCAACTTCGAGATAAAATTACAGAGATGCGTGATGCATATAACGAGTTAAAAACCAAGGATGCTCAACTTCAATCCGATATTAGACGATATCGTTCTGGAGAAGTTAAGGATAAAAAAAAGTTTACAAAAGGTTGTCCTAAAGAAGATTGTCGTGGATTCTTGTCCACACAGTGGAAATGCGGATTGTGCAAAACAAATGTTTGTTCAAAATGCCTCATTATAAAAGAATTGGATGGCGCCGGCAAAATCATAGAACATGAATGCTGCCAAGATGATGTTAAATCTGCAGAACTTATTAAAAAAGAAACAAGATCATGCCCTTCTTGTGCGACTTCTATTTACAAAATAGAAGGTTGTTTTGCAAAAGGTACATCGGTATTATTATGGAATGGTAAAACAAAAATGGTTGAAGATATTGAAACAGGAGATAAATTAGTCGGTACAGATGGTGCTGTGAGAATTGTTAAAGATACTGTTAGTGGAGAAGATCAATTGTATACTGTACATCAGACTAATGGCACTCCATACACAGTCAATAGTAAACATACCTTGCTTTTGAAACCGACATATTTTAAAAAAATACTTATTCGTCCAACATATATTAAAGTGTTGTGGTTCAACAGGACAACGACCTCATTCAAAAGTAAAAAACTTTATTATACTACAGATGATTATAATGATAAACTATTGGAAGTTGATGCTCTAATAGAAAATATTGATGAATCTCCGGTGAGAATTATCATAGATGATTATTTGAAATTAAATAATTCGGTTAAGAAAAGATTATATGGTTTTAAAAGTCAAAACATTTGTTGGAAACCTCAACCAGTCGAATTAGACCCTTATATTTTAGGTTCGTGGTTGGGCGATGGTTACAGCGATGGGTCTGGAATTTCTGGGAATGATACCGAAGTTATACAAAAATGGATGGAATGGACTTCTGATAATGATGGAGAAATTGTGCATTCTAATCCTTATAGATTTTCGGTAAGGAGAAAGGGTGCCGGATATAAAAGGGGCGCAGTTGGCAGTGAAACAGATTGTCCGGTTTGTGTAAAAACAAAATTTAGTCTTTGCGAAACCACAGTTGATTATAAAGGTACAGTAAAACCGCGAAATTCTACTTGTCCTCTTAAAGATGCGCTGAAAAAATACAATTTACTTCATAATAAGCATATACCAGAATCTTATCTGATGAATGAAAGAAGTATTCGATTAAAACTTTTGGCAGGCATTGTTGATACTGACGGTTGTTTAACAAATCATGGGAAACGGATCACCGTCGTTCAAGTAAATAAATTGTTATCCGATCAAATATGTACTTTGGCGAGATCGCTTGGTTTTGTAGTTAATATGCGTATTATAAAAAAACTCAATGTCAAAGTGCCTAATTGTGACAAATTAAAAGATTATAAAGACCAATGCAGTATCAATATCTCTGGCGAGCATTTATCGGAGATTCCAACTGCAATATCCAGAAAAAAATGCATGGATAGCAACTCCAATAAAGACCATTTCAAGACGAGTATAAACGTATCTTTTAAAGAATTTGGCACATATTACGGATTTATGGTAGATAAAGATAATGAATTTATTCTACCCGATTTTACTTCTGTCAAAAATTGTGACCAAATGTGGTGTACACAATGTCATACAGCATTCAGTTGGAAAAGTGGATTAAAAGTAAATGGCGTTGTCCATAATCCACACTTTTATCAATGGCAAAATGCTGGAGCAAATGCAGCACCTGTTAATGTTCCTGGCGCAGTAATGTGTGGCGGTTTGCCAGACTGGTTCAATTACAGAAGAGAAATATGCTCCTTATTGAAAGTTAAACATGGAGGTAAGTCACATCATGGATTGGGAAGCGACCTCTATAGGAAACTATTTGGTTGCTACAGAGCAGCGCTACATTTCGCAAACTGGGAATTGGATAATGTTAGACGAATTTGTAATATAACTATGGATAATACCGAACTCCGCGTTCAATATATTATTAATGAACTGACGGCTGATGAATTCAAATCGCAAATTATGAAACGGGATAAAAAACTTGCGAAAAACAAAGCGTTGTTACAAATTTATGAATTGGTTAATACTGTATTTATTGAAACTATCAGAGATGTTTACGAGTCTTCTAGCGAGTTAAAGAACCTAGAACTTGATGAAATTATAATTACAGTTGGTCAAAAAATGCAAAGGTTGGACGCTTTAAGGATTTATGCTAACAATGAATTGGCCAAGATCAGTGTTCTCTATTCGCAAAACGTATCGATTATCCAAAAGGATTATTTTACAGACACTTGTAAATTCTCAAAAAACAATATCGAAAGTTTATTGAATAATTATAAGTAAGTTATAAAATATATATTATATATAAAATGACAAATAGAGAATCTAACGACAACAAACAGCAAGCCTATCTTTTTATTGTAGCCGGTCCAACCGGTTCGGGCAAATCCGGTTTGCCGGGAAAAATAAAAAGATATATGAATCTTGGTGAAAATAAGTATGTTGATGTGGTTATAGATAATTTAGTTGAAAAAAGCGTGGGTTATAAAAAAAAGGTGATTGAAATTGTAAAAGGGGAATGTGGTGGGAAAAAAAGGTTGTGTTCAACTTTAAAAAAAAATATTAATGCGTTAACCCCAACTTTATTGAATAAGTTTTCAACTGCATATTTTAATTCTAGAAAAATGAAAAATTGCAAAACAGGGACTTCACTTACTTCAGAAAGGTCTTCCAAATCCTGTGACGCTATCAATAACGCTATTTTTAAAAATGGGTTACTTGCAAATAAAGACATTATTTTTGAGACGCAGGGGGAATATTATCCTGATTGGATATTTAAAACATATAAAGAAGAGTTGAAAGACTACAAAATTATTATGGCGTGGAGTATTACCTCATTCAATGAACTTGTCAGGCGAAATAAAGGCCGCGCATTGATCGATATGAAGAAATTTCTGCGTGGAGCAAAGAAGGCCCCGCGATTGCCCGATGTAAGAAGATGTGTTTATAAAAAGAGTGTAATGTCTATACAAAAAACATTTGAAAAAACAATTAAGAAATGCGTTAAAAGAGGTGAAAAATGCGGTCCCAATATTATATATTTAGTATTTGATAATACGAAACCAGTTCATCTTGTGCCATTTCGCGTAATATACGATTCGACAAAGAAATCACTTAGAAATGTAGGCGTCATGAAAAATCTGTTGAAAATTCCTGGAAACAGTACAAGAGGAAAGAGAAAAATAAGAAAGAGTAAAAGAGGAAAAAGTAAAAAGGTGAAAAAAGGGACAAGGCGAAAAATTTTATAAATATATAAATCTAATCAAATAATTTATGAAAGAACGACTTAATCACTTTCTTTCCTAAATCATCAAATCTTTCCCAACTGATGGTAGTAATTCCCTGACCACGCTTGTAGTGCCCACTGCCTTTAAATAATAAAAGTTCCAAAATTTCTATTATTTTAATATGTTTAATATCTGTTACATTTTTTCTATATGTGCTATTGTAAATATACCTGTTATAGTTTCTATCACTTTTATATACACACGTTTTATAGTCTTGATTTATAAAATTTCTAATTAATCCAATCCCTTCAATCTTATTGGTATCATTGTTCATCTCAATTA
>MDTF01016883.1_pt1 | contig 14205 bp, 11 predicted proteins | sample 811191 | NCBI WGS metagenome assembly MDTF01 (sample SAMN05326649, study PRJNA326480) | marine metagenome | isolation source: seawater | place: Southern Ocean | collected 2011
ATAAGTTTGTCATAATAAAGAATAAAATTCTATGATCATGTAACGAAAGTAGTGTATTATTATAAAACAGTGATGTGCTATTCTATTATAAATAGTAGTAATTCAAAATGTTTCCCAAAATTAACCAGCACTGTAATGATTGTTGGTTTTAAAATTATAATATTTAATACGGCCATGCATACAAGTCTTAAATTTTCCTTTCATTAAGTCCTCGACCAGTCTTTAATAATTACTAATTTTCATTTAATTTAGCACTTTAAAAAAAGCAACACTTTTTAACACTAATAATGCCGAACTATAATTATCTGTATTCTTTTAATTACGACTCACACAACAGCGAATTATGTAAGCTGGAATCAAGACAAATTTTCAACCAATCGGAAAAGTATAAAATACTATTTTCAGATATCAAAGTTGATCCGTCTATCAGTCCTTTTATTAAAAACAGGTTTGAAATAATTACCTCATCGGATAGTTATACTAATTTAATAACCAACATTAAAGAAGAAGATATTCATATTGACGGATTTAAAGCCGAATACCTCATTTTGGATGGTGACAATACTGATTACGATGAAAGGCGAAAAAAATTAAAAGACGTTGGATACAGTATAGTTGGTGAACCTGACTTTGAAAACCCCTCCATAATTTACTCTATTTGCATCTACAATAACATTTGGTACTTCGGTGTTTTAATAAAGCACAATATGGAATGGCAGAAACACAAGAAAAAACCTTTCTCATTTAGCAATTCTATAGGAATGGACATTGCTAAAACACTGGTAGCATTAACTTCTAAAGGAGATAAAAGTAAGAAATTACTAGACGCATGTTCTGGAGTTGGAACTGTAATATTGGAGGCATGTATTGCGGGATTCAATATTGAAGGCTGTGACATTAACCCGAAAAGGTATGAACAAACACTTAAAAACATTAAACATTACGATTACACCTCAAACATATACTGTAAAGACATAAAGGACCACGTTGGAAGTTACGATTGTGCTATTGTTGATCTTCCTTATAATTTATACAGCTTAGTAGATGATTCTACCACGGAACACATCATTAATTCTACAGTGAAATTATCTGAACGCGTAATTATAGTATCCACTTCTGATATTAAAGACACAATTAAAAAATCGGGTCTAAAAGTTAAAGATTTTTGTATTGTAGAAAAAAGAGGGAAATCAAAATTTTCAAGAAAAATTTGGGTCTGCGAAAAAGAATAGATTTGGAGAAGTACTACATTACATGAAAAAAATGCGATCATTAAAAACTTATTTTCACTAAAAAATATATTATTTTAAGCGCAAAAAGAGTAGTAATTTTTTAATTATATATTATGAATAGCTTAAATTATTTTCTAATCAGTAGCCATTTTTTTTGTAAAAAATAAATTAAAATTATCCGTTTAAATGAGAGCTATTATTATCGCTTTAACAATTTCAACACTTCTACTTTCTTGCAAACAAGAAAATAAGAATACAGTGCGCGCAATCAAGCAATATTCCATTGAGCAGTTTATGGATAATGCAGCTATACATGGAGGAAGTTTTTCCTTAGACAATACTAATTTATTACTATCTAGTAACCATTCCGGTATTTTTAATTTATACACTGTTCCAGTAGCCGGCGGAAAAAAAATTGCGATCACAGATTTCACCGCGTCCGACAGCATATCTATTTTTAAACACGATTATTTCCCTTCAGATAATAGAATTATTTTTGGAGCTGATAAGGATGGTGATGAAATTGATCATCTTTTCGTTAGAGAATTAGATGGAACTATTCACGACATTACATCCAATGAAGGCGAAAAAACTATATTCCAGAGATGGTCAAAAGATAAAAAACATTTTTACTATCAGTCAAACAAAAGGAATCCGCAGTTTTTTGATTTATACAAAATATCAACTGACGATTATTCATCAAAATTGATCTATCAAAATGAAGATGGTTTAGACTTTAGTGACATATCAAATAACGAAAACTATATAACCCTCTCCAAAACTTTAAACACGAACGATGCTGATCTATTTATTTACGATGTAAAAACAAAAGAAACTACTAAAATAAATAAAGAAATTAGCGCCAATCATTCGCAGTCATTCTCTAAAGACAATTCACTTTTGTATTACACAACTGATGATGGCGCTGAGTTCTCTTATCTAATGTCGTATGATTTGAATCTAAAAGAAAAGAAAAGAATTATTGTAAAATCTTGGGATATTAATAGAGTAACAATAAGTTCCACAGGGAAATATATAGTTGTATATACTAATGAAGATGGGAAAAATACAATTGAAGTATTAGAGTCAAAAAACATGAAGCCAATAAAACTGCCATATTTTAATGATAAGAGTATAACGAACGTAGTTTTTAGTGAAAATGAAGAATGGATACGAATGCATGTTGGTGGCTCTAATTCTCCCTTAGATATATATACATATAATATGGAAAGTAAGGAACGATACCAACTGACTAATGTTTTGAGCAAAAATATTGACATTGAAGATTTAGTCACGGCAAAAGTGATTAGATATAAATCCTTTGATGGTACTGAAATTCCTGCAATTTACTATTTACCTCATCAAGCTTCTAAAGAAAACAAAGTACCTGCTATATTATGGATTCATGGTGGGCCTGGTGGGCAATCTCGGCAAGTATTTCACTCCCTAATACAATATGTTGTAAATCATGGATACGCTGTTTTAGCAGTTAACAATCGAGGCAGTAGTGGATATGGAAAAACTTTTTACAAAATGGATGATAAAAACCATGGGGAAAAAGATTTACAAGATTGTGTAGAAGGTAAAAACTGGTTAGCAGAACAAACAGAGATTGATAATAAAAGAATAGGAATTATGGGTGCATCATATGGTGGATATATGACTATGGCTGCGTTAACTTTTACTCCTGAAGAATTTAATGTCGGTATTAACATATTTGGAGTAACAAATTGGCTTCGTACCTTAAAAAGTATTCCAATATACTGGGAATCCTATAGAGCAGCATTATATTTAGAGTTAGGCGATCCATATTCAGTAGATTCCATTCGTTTAAAAAAAATATCTCCATTATTTCATACAGAAAAAGTAACAAAACCATTACTTGTTTTACAAGGATCTAAAGATCCAAGAGTTTTACAAGTAGAGTCTGATGAACTTGTTGCGGGTATTAAAAAAAATAATACTCCTGTAGAATATGTTTTGTTTGCGAACGAAGGTCATGGATTCGTAAAAAAAGAAAATAGAATGGAAGCATACAATAAAATACTTAAGTTTTTAGATCAATACCTTAAGCATAGTATTGCGCTTACTTTGTAATAATTAAAAGAAATAATGAGTGAAAATCTCTAGTAGTGACGCATAAATATTGGTATATTCTAACTTTTAAAGTACTTTTAATTGAAGATAATTGCGAACAAGTTATCTACTATAAAACAGCAAGAATATGAATGAAATTATTTGTCCTAATTGTACAAAGGCCTTCAAAGTTGATGAAGCTGGTTTTGCTGATATTCTCAAACAAGTTCGAGATCATCAATTTGAAGAAGAATTAAAAAGCAGATTAAATCTTGCTGAAACTGAAAAAATAAATGCCATTAAGCTTGCTGAAGCAAACCTTAAAAATAAGGTCCTAGCTGAATTCGCAAAAAAAGATAAAGAAATAAGTGAACTCAAATCCAAAAACGAACTTGAACTGGCAGATAAATTAGCAAAAAAAGAAGCTGAAATATCGAAAATGAGATCTAAAATCGATCTGGCTGAGATGGATAAAAAACTATCTGTTTCCGAAGCGCTTAAATCAATAGAAAAAGAACGAGATAGCTTGACAAATGATCTTAAGAATAAAGAAACAGAAAAACTATTACTTGAGAAATCATTGAACGAAAAGTTTTCTGCAGCACTAAAAACTAAAGATGACATCATAAAGTTGAAAGACGAAGAGATTGTGCTTCGCAAAGACATGAAACTTAAACTTTCCACTAAAATGGTTGGGGAAACACTTGAGCAACATTGTGAAGCAGAATTTAATAAACTACGAGCTACTGGTTTTAAAAACGCTTATTTTGAAAAAGATAATGATTCAAGAGGAGGAAGTAAAGGTGATTTTATTTACCGAGAGACGGATGAAGAAGGAAATGAAATCATTTCGATCATGTTTGAGATGAAAAATGAAGGTGATGAAACTGCTACTAAAAAAAGAAATGAAGACTTTTTTAAGGAATTAAACAAAGACCGTACAGAAAAGAAATGTGAATACGCTGTTCTTGTTTCACTTATAGAAGTAGAAAGTGAATTATATAATTCTGGTATTGTTGATGTTTCTCACAAATTCAACAAAATGTATGTTGTTCGTCCACAATTTTTCATCCCCATTATTACACTTTTACGAAATGCTGCTTTGAATTCTATGAAATACAAATCAGAGCTGAATTTAATGAAAAATCAAAACTTAGACATTACAAATTTCGAGGAAAAAATTAACGCATTTAAAGATGGATTTGCAAGAAATTATGACTTAGCCAGTCGGAAGTTTAAAACTGCAATCGACGAAATAGATAAAACCATTAGTCATCTCCAAAAAACGAAAGAAGCACTTTTATCTTCTGAAAACAACCTGCGCTTGGCTAACAATAAAGCAGATGAATTGACTATTAAAAAATTGACACACGGGAATCCTACAATGAGAAATCAATTTAATAGTATACCAGATAACTTTAATGAGTAAAACCGTTATATGTATTGAATCAAAGAGCACTTTTATCGAATAAATATTCTGGAGGATTTATTTTGAATAAAATTGTAAATGAGTTCCACTTATTTTACTTGCACAAATAGTAGATAAATTATCTACTATTAATAATTTATTATACCAAAACTTAGAGACATTCACCGAGTAAACTATATAGCAACTAAACGTCGTACCAAAACCTTCGTTAACGTCCCCGTTACTTCAACATTAAGTACTGTTCAGCATCTTGAGTGAAATATGTGTAGGAATTTTTTTCACGATATAGCTATGCTTATCTGTGAGCGTATCACCTTAAACACAGGTCGACTTTTAATGAATAACACTAAACTAATCTTCCTTGGGTAATTAATACTTTTTACTAATATAGAAGTGAGCGTCCCTATTTAATTTTTTCGTCCTTTTTTTCGTTGTCCTTTTTTATATGATCTTTCTTCTGATCAGCTGGTTTTACAGCATATTCCTGGCCAACTTGCTGATATAAAACTTCGCCATTTATTTCATCCACCATCTTAGAACCTTGGTAACCATAAGCATACTTCCCAATAATCCCTTAATTTTAATCCGGTAAAGAATATAATCTAAAATGTTTTCATAAAAACTTGACAACATTACTTCATACAATACTTCCCAACCGCCTTTAAAAAATTAACTGGCCGATCCATTGCTAAAGTGACTTCTTTAGGGTCATACTCTCGAACTTTGAATCCTTCTTGAGTTGTCAACGTAGCTTTCTCATAAAAATCAAGCGCAACATAAGTTTGGCTTGTCACGAACTTTATTCTACTATTAAAATAGCTCGTATTCGGTAAATCTAACTTTTCAATCACTAATCTGTTTTGAACATCAATTCTCTCAACAAGTTCCCTTAATTGCTGAATAGTTTTAGCTTCAGTACCCAATGTTTGAATCCCTTCCTTTAAATCCTTAACAACATCAAAAACATCATTACAAACCTGCAACTGACCACCAATTAAAAACAACGCTTGCTTTTCTTCTTCGGAAATTTCAGTAGATAAAGTTGAGCGGTATAGCAATAATGAAGCACCACCTTTTTGCAAAGATATCTCCAGTAATTCCTCCCAACTCAATCCAGTATTTTTCTGCTTTAAACTTTCTACTTGATTTTTATAAACCTCCGCAGCAAATACTTTCGAAGTTTCAACATCAGCTATATTTTGAAGCGCAGTTTTTAATAATTCCCGAAATAAAGCTTCATGCGTATTTAAATCATCAACAGTTTGACTAACTTCTGAAAGCAATTTAATACGTTGAAGATTTGGTATAGATTTATCGAAGAAGTCATCGTATAATCCAGTAATTGCAGAAATATACGTTAGCGCTTTTCTTTCTTGAACAGAAAGCGCATGCCCATGTAAACCAGCAATAGCTTCACCTACCAAGACCACGGAACCTAATCCATAATAATTTTTGATTTTATTGAAATCTTGTTCTAATAATGATCCATCATTACTTTCTTCAAAACGGTCTAATATTGGTTGTACAAATGATTTAATAAAAGCATTTTGCGTCTTCATCTGACTTTTAATCTTCCAAAGAATAAAAGGAAACTTTAATAGATTGATCAGGAAGCTCATTCCTAATTCAAATGCAATTCATTATTATTAATAACACCGACAATATTTCCATCTAGAGCTGTTCCGATGAATGGCGAATTTTTAGAAAATGATTTTACATCTACTAACTTAAACTCAGTTGCTTCTTGCAATGTAAAAAGCGTTAGATTGGCTTTAGAACCTATTTCAATAGTATTATCGATATTGAGTATATCAGATGGTTTTGATGAAATTAGCGCTACTATTTCGGAAATACTTAACGAATCCTTCAGAATAGTATAAAGTGCTTTGAATGTAGCCTCTAAAGTTACTGCTCCAAATTCAGCATTATCGAATTCGCAAAATTTACTTTCTATATCTTGAGGCGTATGACCGCTTGTTACAGCATCTATTATTCCTGTCTTTAACCCAGCAATTAAACCTTTTCTGTCTTCCTCACTTCTTAAAGGCGGTAAAACCTTGAAGTTTGATTCGAAACTCGTTACAGCTTCATCCGTGAAATAAAGATTTGCAATGTTTACATCACAAGTTACTTTGATTCCTTTTGATTTTGCTTCTTTTATAATTGCTACAGAACGCTTACTTGAAACACCAGTAATATGGATGGCGCAATCCGTATATTCTGCGATAAATAAATCCCGGTTTATCGCGATTTCTTCCGCTAAAGCTGGTCTAACTTTTAATCCTAAGGTTGCCGCAACTTTTCCTTCACTGATCATTCCATTGTTTGCAACCATTTTATCTTCACAATATGTGATAATTTTCCCATCGAAAGGCTTTGTATACAATAAAGCTCTTTTCAGCAACTCTGGGTTTGATAGCGTTTTTTTTCCATCGCAAAAAGCTACTGCCCCTGACAAGTGCATGTCATACATTTCAGTGATTTCTTCTCCTTTTTGACCTTCAGTTACCGTTCCTGCTGGTAATAGTGTTACAACATTCCCTACACTATTGGTTTTAGCATATTGAACTTGTGCCTTATTGTCCATTGGCGGCGTTGTTCCCGAAATTCCTAATACTTGCGTGAAACCTCCTTTTGCAGCACTTGATAATAAGTTTTTTATGGTGTCTTTATGTTCGTTACCTGGTTCTCTGATAACACTAAAAAGATCCAACCAACCTTCTGAAACGACTAGTCCGTCCACTGAAATAATCTTGCAATCGGCAGAAATATTGTCATCTATTTTAGATATTTTCCCTTTAGATACTAAAACATCCTTGGTTTGTAAATGAAAAGGAGAGCTAGGACTTATAATTTTAGCAAACTTAAGAAGTACATCCATAACTTAAAGATTTGAGTAAAAATAATGAAAATACTCGTTTATTCAAGAGAAATCATCGCCCTAAAATTCGAATTATCAACATTTCTAAAAACAAACAAATAAATGCAGCAATCAATAATAACTTCCAATAAGTTCTAGAATTTAGAGATTCATTCAAAATACTTTCTACATTTTCACTACTTGCATAATAAAGTTTGCAGCTCGGATCATTATTGCTTAAACTTTTCACATCAATAATTTGCTGGTTAATTTCCTTACTTTCTAATCTGTTATTATTAACTCCAAAAGCTTCCTTAATTACATTATTTTGCTGCAATGTATAGTGTCCCTCTTTTTGAAAATTAGCAGGTAAAACAATACCTCCTCCACCAGCAAAAGCATGGGTTTTATAAGTAGATTGGTTCATGTTTTTGATTTCAATCAATGCGTTCTTATCTACTACTGGCGTTTTAATGTTAATATAAGTATCCGTGAAATATTGAATTCTTGCCGATTTCACAGCATTAAAAACGAGTTGATAAAAAATAGGTACCACTAAAGCGTGGTTTTTTAATTCCGAATTTTCGCTAGTAATTCCAGCACTAAAAAAATATAAGTTGTTTGATTTTATTAAATAAGGTGTTCCATCAGTTTTAAAGATAAGTGGTTCCGCATCCAATAAAACAATAGGTAAATGTCTTTTTAAAATTGGAAATTCTTTTTTCGTATTCACAGATATGTCATCTTTTTCAAAAACATTATTGAAGAAGGAATGACTGCTCAAAATACTTTCAATCTGAATGCCAATTGTATCAATAGGGCCAAGTTGAAAACCACCAAAAGAAAAGCTCAAATCCTTATAATCGTTAGTTTCCAAACTTCCAGATGGAAAAACAGCTAAATTAGTTCCCTTATCTGAAGCATTCTTCAAGGCTGTAATTAGCCCACTTGACAGTTGATCAATTTCACCTAAAATAATTAAGTTTTGTTTTTCTAGAGCTGAAAAATCAATATTTGAAGACTTAACATTTTGATATTTAATTGTGGAATCCTTACTGAATAGTTTATCTATCACACTGATGAAATCCTTCGAATCTGAAATTACATACACCTTAGTTTTTGCTTGTAATGGATAAGAGAAAAACAGCGCATTATCAAAAACTAAATTGGCATCCTCAATAAATACTTTCCCTTCAACTATACTATCTTTTGGTTGCTTATATACAAAGAGAAACGTTTCAGAATAGTTCGCTTTTAAAGCTACAACTTGCTGCGTTATTTTACCATTAATATTTAATTGAACAGGAAGTGCTTTAAAATCCTCACTCGAAAAATTAGTTATTTTAACATGTATTTCCTCATTTCCAAATCTTGCTCTTACTGGCGATTCGAACCAAACAGAATCAACACCAACATTTTTATTCCCCTCTGATGAGATTAAACACATACTTACCGGAATGGAATCAGGATTAAATAAAGTACTATCCTCTAAACCTTGAAAATCTGAAATAAGGTAAATATTAGGATTTACATTTTCTTGCTCGCTAATTATAGACAACTGACGTTTTAAAACACTTTGAATTGTTTTGGTTTTATTAGAAATAGAAATTTCACTTATCAGGTCAAGCGCTTTGTCCTTACTATAAAAAAACTGATGCTTCGCTAAAAAATCATTGGTTATAATTTGAAACTTTGTATTGGATTCGAACTCTGTTACAATCTTATCAGCAAAATATTTAGCTAAATTGAACTTGTTACCATCCAAGCTATTAGCATCCATACTAAATGAATTATCAATATAAAGGCTTACGATTTCCTCACCCTTTCTTCCCTCCTTTTTTTCAATTGGATATGCAAACGCAAGTACTAAGAACACAACTGCTAAAACCCTAAGAAGTAAAATCAACCAATTTTTAACTGATCTTGTTTTTTTTGATTCTTGCTCAACCTCTTTTAATAAGGAAACATTGGAAAAATACACAGTTTTGTACTTCCTAAAATTAAATAGGTGAATTACTATTGGAATGGAGACTAAAAAAAGTGACCACAAAAATGTTGGATATAAAAAGATAATTCCCACAAACCAAATATAGCGGTTTCATTAACAATTACATGGAAGAAATTATTAAAATTGTCCAACTAAATCAGTAGATTTACTGTAAGACAGTATCTGTATTGAATTCACAAATCATCACTATGATAGGACAAGTTTTAGACACTACTCAAAAAGCACTTTCAATTAACTTAGACAGAACCATTTACGGTACTTTTGCAGAAATTGGAGCGGGGCAGGAAATAGCTAGGAATTTCTTTGTTGCAGGAGGAGCTTCTGGAACAATTGCAAAATCCTTAAGTGCTTATGACATGGCTATGAGTGATGCTATTTACGGAAAATGCCCGGGAAGATATGTTTGCAAAGCACGTTTAGAACAAATGTTAACTTACGAGTACAACCGCCTGATTAAGGAACTTTCTCCTAAAAAACCTGAAAAAAGATTTTTTGCTTTAGCAGATACGGTTGAAGCAATTAATTACGATAGATCAAACAAATCTCATGCTTGGATGGGTGTTAGGTTTCAATTAAACCCTGGAGAAGAATACAATGATGTAATTATTCACATAAGATTATTGGATAGAGAAAACCTCCAGCAACAAGAGATACTTGGTACATTAGGTGTTAATTTACTGTACGGTTGTCATCACCTGCACCATACTCCAGAAGGAATATTAAAGCACATGAACGATGGATTAATTCCTGGAAGAGTACAAATAGACATGGTTGAAATGAAGGGGCCGTTGTTTAATCATGTGGATAATAGAGTTCTTAGTTTGTTCTTAGTAAAAAACAAAATGGCTGATGCTGTTATGTTTCTCCCTGATGGAAATACAATTCATCCTACTGAAGTTCTTTACAAGCAAGACATTCTCGCCTTAAGAGGACGTTTTCGGCCTGTAACAAAGGTTCATTTAGATATGCTTAAAAATGGATTGAAGCAGTTTGAAAAAGATGATCGCATTAGAGATAAAAATAAAATTACTGTAATTACAGAACTTACACTTAGAGATCTAGGAGGTGAAGGAATTGATGAACGAGATTTTTTAGATAGAGTTGATATTTTAACAGCATTAGGTCAAACAGTTTTAGTCTCTAATTTCCATGAATATTATAAGTTAGTTCAATACTTAACTCGTTACAATACTGGCGCTCAACTTGCACTTGTACTAGGTGCAAATTCATTAATAAACGTATTTAATGAGCGTTTTTACACAAAGCTAAATGGTGGTTTAATTGAAGCATTCGGATATCTTTTCCACAAGGATGTTCGCCTTTATTTGTATCCATATAAATTTGGAGATGAGATAATTACTGCTGAAAATATGATTATTCCAGAAAAATACGAAAGTTTATATAACTTTCTTAAATCATCTGGTAAAATTATAGATTACGAGAAATTTGATGAGGAAATATTACATATTTTTTCACATAAGGTATTGGAAAAAATTACTGAAGGAAATACAGAATGGGAGAAAATGGTTCCACCTATAATTGCTAGATTAATTAAGGAAAATAATTTATTCCAGTACAGGAAACTATTTAAAAAAACTAAAGTAAAATTTAGATAATTATGAAGATTGTTTTTTTAGGAACTCCAGATTTTGCTGTTGCTTCTCTTGATATATTAGTTAAAAACGGATGTGATGTTGTTGGGGTAATTACAGTTCCCGATAAACCTGCTGGTAGAGGAATGAAATTGCAGCAATCTGCAGTAAAAAAGTATGCTGTTAAAGCTGGGTTGAAAGTGTTGCAGCCTGTTAAATTAAAAGACGAGGATTTCATTGCTGAACTGAAGAGTTTAGATGCAGATATCCAAGTGATTGTAGCTTTCAGAATGTTGCCTGAAGTAGTTTGGAATATGCCTTCAAAAGGAACTTTTAATCTACATGGTTCTTTACTACCTGATTACAGAGGAGCTGCACCTATTAACTGGGCGGTTATCAATGGTGAAAAAGAAACTGGCGTTAGTACGTTTTTCCTAGATGACAAGATTGATACTGGTGAGATTATCGCCAATTCAAAAACGGCAATTGGAGAGAATGAAACTGCTGGTGAATTGCACGATAGATTAATGAATATTGGTGCTGCTTTGGTACTAAAAACAATAAAAAATATTGAAGCTGGAACGGTTAATACTCAAAACCAAGATGCTATATTAAATGGTAGAGCACCTAAATTAGCCTACAAGATTTTCAAAGATACCTGCAAGATTGATTGGTATAAAGATGCGCCTGAAGTTCACAACCACATTAGAGGTTTAAGTCCTTATCCTGCAGCACATGCGTCCCTACGTTTCCCTGATGGAAAACTATTAGGATTGAAGATTTTTGGATCTGAGGCCACGGAAGATAAACTGGCTCCTGGAGAAATTAAAACTGATGGTAAGAAAAGTTTAATTATTGGCTGCGCTGTTGGTTCGATAAAGATTACTTCTTTGCAATTGGCAGGGAAGAAAAGAATGGATACTGTTAGTTTTTTATCAGGTATTAAGTTGGAGGGGGGGTATATTCTTTAGTTCAGTTATTATTAAATAATTGTATAAAACACTCCTAAACCTCAAAAACCCCTAACCCTTGCCTGATCAATTCAGGTTCATTATCAGTACAATCAATTACCGTAGATGGATTATTCTCACCAAAACCCCCATCTAAAACCATATCAACTTGATTTTCATAACGATCATGAATACTAACAGGATCAGTTGTGTATTCTTTCAACTCATCCTGATCTTTTAACGATGCACTCATAATTGGATTACCCAAAGCTTTAACCAAAGCTTGCGCAATGTTATTTCGAGGTACTCTAATACCGATTGTTTTCTTTTTATTTTTGAAAATTCTAGGAACCAGTCCGCTCGACTTTAATATAAAAGTATAAGGTCCAGGCAAACATTTTTTCATGAGCCTAAAAGTAGGTGTAGAAACCTGCTTTGCATATTCAGAAAGTTGAGAAAGATCATTGCAAATAAATGAAAAATTGGCTTTTTCAGGCTTAATACCTCTTAATCTACAAATTTTCTCAACAGAATTTTTTGAATTAATATCACAACCAAAAGCATAAACAGTATCCGTTGGATAAATGATTACACCACCTTTTCGTAAACACTGAACTGCTTGCGCAATTATTCGTGGATTGGGATTATCTGGATGAACTTCTAAAAACATATAAGTTAGTATGTTAATTCCAATAAAAAATCGATTAGAGGAATAAACCTCTAATCGATTTAATTAAGAATTTATTTTTTATGAATTTGCTTTTGCGTGATCAGCTAAGAAAGTTGCTAAACCACTAGTTGTTAAAGGATGGTTTAACAAATTTAAAATAACGCTTAAAGGCCCTGTCATTACATCAGCACCAATCTTAGCACATTCAAGTAAATGTGTAGAATGACGAACTGAAGCAGCTAAAATTTCTGTATCATAATTGTAGTTGTCATAAATCAATCTAATTTCATCAATTAAATCAACTCCACTATGAGAGATATCATCTAATCTTCCCAAAAATGGAGAGACATAACTTGCACCAGCTTTGGCAGCGAGTAATGCTTGTCCTGCAGAAAAAACTAAAGTACAGTTTGTTCTAATTCCGTTCTGAGTGAACCATTTAATTGCCTTAATTCCATCCTTAATCATAGGAACTTTTACAACAATATTTGGATGCAAAGCTGCTAATACTTTACCTTCTTCGATCATTTCATTAAAAGTTGTAGCAATAACCTCAGCGCTTACATCACCATCAACAATATTACAAATATCAACATAATGTTTATTTACTTTTTCAGTACCACTGATACCTTCTTTAGCCATTAAAGATGGATTAGTAGTAACTCCGTCCAAAACACCTAAGTCTTGAGCTTCTTTAATTTGATCTAAGTTTGCTGTGTCGATAAAAAATTTCATTATTATAAATGTTGCGTGTGATTAATTTTGTCAAAAATAGACAACCTATAGATGGAATTTTAGTTTATTTTAGAAATGATATTAACATAGTTATTAAAAATGTATTTTTTTTCTCTTCAAAGAAACTCATTTAAGCACAATTCGTAACTAATGAAAAGAATATAAAATGTCTCTTACTAAAAAACTATGGTCACCCGATAAAAAATTTACAGAAAATTCTAACATGTATAAATACATGCAATGGGTAAATAATATTTATCAGGAAGATTTTAAAAACTATCAAGACTTGTGGGAATGGAGTACAACTAAAACTGAATTATTTTGGATTTCTATCATAAAGTTTTATAATATTCAATATTCAGGAAGTTTTGATGATGTTTTAAGTAAAAACACAAAAATGCATGAAACTAAATGGTTTGATGGCATAAGTTTAAATTATGCAGAACATGTTTTTACAAATGAGTCAACAATAAGTCCAGCCATTATATTTAAGAACGAAACCAACGAACTAACTGAGATTTCATGGGAATCTTTTAAAAACCAGACGGCTAAACTTGCAAAATACTTAAGGGATACTGGTATTAAAAAAGGCGATCGTATTTGTTGTATGTTACCAAATACACCAGAATCTGTAATTGCATTTTTAGCAACAA
>MDTF01007906.1_pt1 | contig 14204 bp, 13 predicted proteins | sample 811191 | NCBI WGS metagenome assembly MDTF01 (sample SAMN05326649, study PRJNA326480) | marine metagenome | isolation source: seawater | place: Southern Ocean | collected 2011
AGAATTAGATAAATATACTTCAAAAGATCAGATGATGCATGGTGGCTATATTGCAGAAGTAGAACATTTAGATCAGCCAGAGTTAAAAGAATTTATAAAAGGAAAAAATAATCTAACTTTTGTATGTATAGATGAGGTTACTGATCCCAGAAATATAGGTTCTTTAATAAGAAGTGCAGCGTCTTTTGATATTGATGGTTTGATAGTCAAAGAAAGACAGTTCCCTTCTGATAGTAAATTGATGTATAAAGCGGCTAGTGGGTGTATGGAGCATTTAAAGATATTTGAAGTTGCCAATATTAATTCAACACTAAAAAACTTAAGAGAAAAAAATTTTTGGGTATATGGTTTTGACTCAAAAGGAGATAAAAATTTTACAAAAGTTAAATGGGGAGGAAAAAATGTTCTTTTATTTGGCTCTGAAGGATTTGGTATGCGAGAGCATACTGGTAAATATACAGACTTTTTAGTTAAGATTGATATAAATAAGGATGTTGAAAGTTTAAATATATCAAATAGTGCAGCAATTGTGTTTCATCATCTTAGCTATCTAAAAAAAAATATTAAAAATAATTAATACATTGAGCACCATAATTTTTGAAATAATTTTTCATTAAATAAATTTTCAATCAATAATCTATTCCCATAAAGTGTTAGATGAAACCTATCTTTAACAATATTACAATTAGTTGGTGAAAAAAAATAATCTTATGTTGAAATATAATTCATATTCTTCATTAGAACATTAGATTTTTTAATTAATGTTAATAGACGATATATATTTAAAATGTGATGCTTGATTTGTAATTAATAGACCTGCTTATTTTTATCAAACAGAATCTATTAGTTCCCATTTATTATTTTTTGAACTTTTCCAAATTTCTGTATTTCTATGCTTATTAACTATTTCATCAAAACTGTCTTGATTAAGTTTTAAATAATCTAACACTTCATTGAAATCTTGTTCAGGAAATTCATTATCATACTTTCTGGCTAAAATAATTGCTTCGTCTCTAGTCATTTGATTATTTTGTATCATTCTACATGAGTCTCTTGTTGCTCTACCAAATCCAAATTTAATATATTGCATGTAGTAATATAGAGCATCAATTTTATCATCTAGACTATCAAAATCAGTAAAGGTCCCCTTTGTTCTGCCATGTGGGTTGGTTTTAAAATTTGGCATTTTAAGTTTTACGTATTGGTAATTTTCTAGCATGCTCCATTTAAAAAAATAACCAAAGTAATATGCATCTAATTTAATATTTTTAATTTCACTTTCACTTGGATAAATATATGGAGCTAAATCTTTTTCTGTTACGTCTTCACTTATCCAGTTTTCAGGATAATCACCTATCTGATGCTCTATAACCTCTCTTAAATCTCTGGTTCTTTCACTTTCCTCGTTTAAAACTAATCCTCCATATTCACTTTCACCATGTTCAGCATAAAAAACAGTTGGTATTTTGTAATTTAAAGCAACCTGCACTGGCCCTGAATTTACACCAGCATCCCATGCAACTTTTGGGTTTCCTCTTTCAATAAAAAACCTTTTAGATAGTTTTTTAGAGATATCTTTATTAGGATTTATAAAAATGCTATCAAAACCTAATTCTGATAAAATACTTCTATTGAATTCTCCACATTCATTAGCAATTAATGGAGAAAAGGTAACCAAAAGAGGGTTGAGTCCAAATTCAAACTTAAGTTTTAATGCAATAGATGTGGAATCTTTTCCACCAGACCAAGGAACCACACAATCATATTTTGATTTATCTTTTACAGATTGTTCTTTTATCTCTTTTATAAGTTTATCAAATTCTTTTTTTCTATCTTCCCAACTTATATTATTTTTTTTTTGACTATGTAAACATGCGTTACAAATTTGTTCATCGTTAAAGACAATCCTTGGTCTTGTATTGGGCATAATACAAATCTTGCAAAACTTTATCATTTTAGATTAATTCCTTATTTTAATTTGGTTAAATTTTAAGAATTTTTTTGCTGACAATATACTTTGTTCAGTAAAATGGAAAATGTTTTGTGTGCAAGCAGCAGAAATATTTGTAATATTAAATAAATCTAGCATATGCTGCCAATTACCACCACCACCAAGAGCAATTAAGGGACAGTTTACATCTTTTGAAATTCTTTTAATTAAATCAAGATCATAACCCAGAAGGCCACCATCATTATCAATGCTATTAATCAATATCTCGCCCGCACCATCTAAAAGAGCATTTTTTGCATATACTAAAGGATCAACATTACTATCCTGCATGCCACTGTTGATCATTACTGTATATTCGGATTTGTTTAAGCCTACTTTCTTACAGTCCAGAGATTGAATAATAGATTGATTACCGTATTTTTCTGAAATAAATTTTAGTGTTCCTTTTTCTTTTGAAGGGTTGGCATTTAATACAATTTTATCAGCACCATTTTTAAAATAAATATCAGCATCTCTCAATGAATTAATTCCGCCTCCTACAGATAATGGTACAAAACAATTGTTAGAGAAAAATTTGATTATATCTATAAATTTAGATGAGAATTTTTTTTTTGAAATATCAATTATTATAAGTTCATCTATACTTAATAAATCAATAAAATTTTTTGTATATCTGTGGTCAGGTTTAAAATTTTTAGTTCTAAATAGTACGCCATCTAAAAAAGTTAAAGATATAATTATTCTTTTTTTTAACATTTAGCAGAACTCATAAAAGTTTTTAAGAAGCTTAAGACCATTTGCTTGGCTTTTTTCTGGGTGAAATTGAACACCGTAAATATTATCTTTATTTATAGATGATACAAATTCAACATCATAGCTAGTTCTAGATGTAATATTTTGTTTTGGGCAATCTTCTAAAAAATAAGAGTGAGTAAAATAAAAATCTGATTTATCTTCAATTTCATAAAAAAGTTTATCATTATTTACTATTTTACATTCGTTCCAACCAACATGTGGGGTTTTAATTTCATTTGAAAAATCTTTAAAATTTTTAATTTTTCCATCTAGAATTTGTAGACCTTTTGTAATTCCATGCTCGTTACTCTCTGAGAAAAAAACTTGAAACCCTACGCAAACACCTAGGATGGGTATTTTACTTTCTATTTTTGATTTAATAATTTTATCAATTTGATTTTTAGTAATCTTACTCATAAAGTCTTTAAAAGCACCCACACCAGGCAAAATGATTTTACTCACATCATGAAAATCGAAATTATTTCTGCATATTTTAGTGGGTATATTTAATTTATTAAATGCCGATACAAGTGATGCGAGATTTCCCGTATCAAGATCTATTATTCCTAGTTTCATATGTTTATTTTTTCAAAAAATTAATATTAATTATGTAATAATATATTTAGAAAGGTAATTTTCAATTAATATAAATTTAAGTTATTAATTCTTTGATTTTTTTTTATATTTTTTTTTGTTTTTTTACCAATATAGTTTTTTAGATCTAAAAAATTCTTTGATTTTGCTGGTCTTAAAAATATAGAATTTTCAAGAGATATATTTTCATTAATTTTAATATTAGTTTTTGCATACACGGCTCTTCTTACAATTTTAATTATTTTTTTTTCTGGAGGTTGAATAATTTTTTCAAATTTACCTTTTAATTTTTCCATTTTCCTAATTGACAATACTAGGTTCTTTAATTCTGCATAGTCAGCAGAAAGTGAATGATCTCTAAACTTAGAAAAATTTTTATCAATAGTAAAATGTTTTTCAATTATTTTTGCCCCCAGAGCTACTGCCCCCAAACATGCCTCTGAACCTAGAGTATGATCAGAATATCCAATTTGAAAATCTAAATTCTTTATTAAATAAGGTATTGAATTTAAATTAGCATGCTCAAATTCTACAGGGTAGCTCGTCACACAATGCAGGAAAGCAACTTTTGTAATTGCTTCTTTTTTTTTATAAAATTTTAAAATTACTTTTATTAAATTTTTAATATCCACTAAATTGGTCATACCAGTTGATATTATCATGGGTTTTTTTGATCTTAACACTCTTTCTATCATGGGTAAAAAATTGTTATCCCCAGAAGCTATTTTAATTATGTCTACATTTTTTATTAAGAACTCTGCGCTTATAAAGTCTAATGGTGTTGAAATAAACTGAAGTTTTTTTTTATGCGCAAGATCTTTTAAAATTTTATAATCTTTAAAACTTAACTCAAATTTTTTTAATTGTTTAAATCTTTTTTTATTACTTACCTGAACAAATTCTTCTGTTTTAAAAGTCTGAAATTTTACAGCATCAACTCCAGCTTTAGCTGCTAAATTAACTAAATTTTTAGCAACATTTAAATTTCCTTCATGGTTATTTCCAATTTCAGCTATTATAAAAACCTTTTTTTTTATATCAAAATTTTTTATTTTCATTCTGTTATTTGGGAAAATTATTTAATGTTTTCCGAAAAACCTTTATACCAAGAAATATATTTTATGTAGCCCTCTTCAATCGAGTTTTTTGCTTGAAAATTTAGAAGTTTTTTTGCTTTATCTGTTTTTAAAGTCCCTCTTTCTGGTGCAAATTTCTCTTTTTCTTTATAGAAAACTTTTATATTTGGAAATTCATTTTTTAAAACATCCAATAGCTCGTTTATCTTTCTTGCTTTACCGAATGTAATATTAAAAGTTTCATTTATTGATTTATCAGTTTCACAACAATCTGCTATTCCGCTAACCAAATCAGATATATAGGTAAAATCTAACTTTTCTTCACCATCACCATTTACTGTAATATCCAAATTTTGGATTGCATTTTCAATAAATATTTGCCCCACTCTTCTGCTCACACATCTTTCTCCATAAAGAGCTGATGGTCTAATTATTGTATAAGGTAAATTAAAAACTTGGTTATAAGCTTTGATCATTAATTCACCAGCGTATTTTAAAGTGCCATAAATACCAATCGGCTTACAAACGGTATCTTCATCCACATCTTTTTTATCAAAATTACCATAAACCATGCTTGATGACATGTAGATTACATGAACATTTTTGTCCTTAGCATAATCTAATGTATTTTCTAAAGTCCTCAAACTGTGATCAAAAGTTGTATGAGGGTCTTTGTTAGATCTGTTTGCGTGTGAAACTGCCGCTAAATGAATGATAATGTCTGGGTTAATATTTGAATATAGTTTACAGATTGCATTGTAATCTCTAGCATCTTGGATTATTAAATTTATGTTTTTTTCCCTCAATAACTCTATTCGATTTTGTAGTATTGATTTATATAATTCTTGGTTCTTAATTTCAGCATTATCCATTGAATAAATATTGTTGATAGATAGGCTATCTACAATTACTGGAGTGTGACCTCTTTCATGTAAGTGTAAGGCTAGATTATGGCCTATAAAACCACACCCACCAACTAAAAGTATTTTTTTACTATTCATTAATTCCTAAAGTAAATCTTTTATTGTTTCGCAAATTTTATCAACATCACTTAATTTTAACTTAGGGTATACAGGCAAAGAAATATTTGTACTACCATAATTATCTGCATGCTTAAAACTATCCAGATTTAAAGCATACTTTTTTTTATAATACGTCATTTTTGGAAGAATTCTGGTATAATGAACACTTACTCCTATATTCAAATTTTTTAATTCTTTTAAAATTCTATCTCTATCTTTGCAAAAAATTTGGAAAATAAAAAATGAGCAATCTTTAGAATAAGGCATACATTTAACCTTGTTGTGATTTAAAAAATTTTTTGTGTATCTTTTTGCTATTAAATGTCTTTGTCTTAAATTATTTTTATATTTTGTTATTTGGCTTAAACCTAAAGCAGCTTGGAAATCTGTCATTCTATAATTAAAACCAAGTGATTTAACATCGTAGTCACCTTGTTTTTTTCTATCTTTTATATCTTTATCAATTCCAAATGCTTTTAACTTTTTTATTTTATTATAAAATTTTTTATCGTTAGTTGTAACCATGCCACCCTCACCAGTAGTAATTTGTTTTGTAGGGTAAAAAGAAAAACTACCTGACAAACCATAGTTACCTACGTGGATTTTTTTAAATGTAGTACCCACAGCATGTGCACAATCCTCAAGTAAAATCAATTTTTTGGTTTTACAAAAATTTTTTATTTTATCTACTTCGCATGGATAACCGGCCATATGAACTATAATTACACCCTTAGTTTTTTTTGTTAAATTTTTTTTAATATTCTCTAAATTTATGTTGCCATTTAAAGCACCCACATCAGTAAATACAGCTTTTGCACCAGTATATTCTACGGCATGTGCAGTGGCAGTATGGGTTTGTGCAGGTACTATAACTTCATCACCTTTTTTAAATCCTGAAGCTAAACATGATAAATGTAAGCCAGCCGTACAACTTGAAACTGAAATTGCATATTTAGATTTTGTATATTTCTTAAATTCATTCTCAAAACTAGCAGTATATTTGCCGTGTGTTAACCATCCACTTTTAATTATCTTACTAACAAGATTAATATCTTGTTTAGAAATGTTAGCTTGACTAAATTTTATAGCTTTCATAAATATTTTATGTTTATTTTTTTATTAAATTTTAAAGATTTATCTGAGGCAAAACAAACACTCATCAAATCAAATTGCTCTTTTAAGGTAACAATAGGCTTAATCTTTTTATTATTCAACACATCAATAAAATTTTGAATCAATTTTTTTCTATTTTTTTTATCAGGGTATTCATGCGTCAAATTAGTAAATAAAGTTTTTTTATTTTTTTTTTCAAAGCAATAAGCTCCTAAATAGTTATTAACCAATGTTTTATTTTTTTGAAAAATTTTGACTTCATGAAAATGGTTATAAATTCCAGCAGCATTAGCTGAAATTTTTACAATCACATTACCTGGAAATTCAAATAAATATATAATGAAGCTGGTCTTTTTAAATTCTGTACCTCTAGTCGCCAAATTATTACCGAATGTGCTGACGTTAATGGGTCTTTTCATGGTTAGCCACATCACAAAATCAATCATATGAATTGCGGCACCTAAAGTGATAGAATAGTCTTTAATTTTAGACCTCCATTCAAAAAGCTTTTCTTTCCTACCCCATATATAATCAGCCTCAATATAGAAAATATCTTTATAATTCACATTTTTTTTAAAATTTAAAAATAAAGAATTTGCTCTTAAGGCTAGATTAGAAGTCATTTTTATATCTGGTTTTTTTGCAAGTAAATTTTTAATCTTTTTTAACTGACTCTCCTTTAAACACATTGGTTTCTCGACTATAATATTTTTATTGTATTTAATACATTCTATTATCTGTAAAAAATGATCTCCATCGTAACTAGCAATGGATACAAGCTTTATATCCTTATCTAAAAAAATATTTTTTTCATTTGTTGTTATTTGAATATTATTAAATCTTTTTTTTAAATCTATTATTTTTTTTTTATTAGTTTCACATATAATTTTTACAACAGCATTTTTATATTTATGAATAGCCTCAAAATGCTTAATGCCTATTCCTGTTCCAATAATTGCTGCTTTAATCATGACTTTAATATTGAATAATTTTCAAACTGTTTTTTTTTAAATTTTTTTAATATATTAAGCAAATCTTGCTTCGTATCTATTGCTAATTTTATTGATTTTATTTTATTCACATTCTTAAAATTCTTAATAGAGAAAAGTTTAAAATTTTTATAAAAAAACTGAGTAATATGTTCTTGTTCGAAAATATTCATAATACTTAAATTTTTCTTTAAAATAGAGGTTTTAATTATTTCAACAGATTGACCTTTTGGAAAAGTTCTTGGGAAAACATTGGTTATTAAGTCGTATTTCTTATTTTTTTGAAATATTTTAACAGCTTGATCAATTAAAAGTGGATCAATTAAAGGGCTATCACCGTTGACTCTTAAAAAAAAATCATCTTTTTGAGATTCTGCAGCCTTTAAAAATCTTTCTGCAACATTTTTTAAACTACCTCTGTAATATTTAATTTTAATCTTTTTTAAATAATCTACCAATTTATCATCTGATTTATTTTTAGATGTGGCAACTATTATTTTTTTAATTTTTTTAGACTTAAGAACTCTTGTTATCACGTGAAATATTAATGGGTTTCCATATACATCTTTTAATACTTTATTTGGAAAACGTTTAGAGTTGCATCTCGCCTGAATTATAGCTAACAATTTAGGATCCACATGCCTTACTGCTCACAGAGTAAAAAAATCTGTACTCAGTTTTTATGTCAAAAAATTTATTAAACTTTTTGTAATTTAACACAATATAAATAATCATCAGAATCACTATATCAAATTTTTCTAAGATTGTAGAGTTCAATATTAAATTCTAGTAAATCCGCTTCATAAATTTTATCATCTTAATAATAACTGTGCTTTATATTATTAATTGCTTTGTAAGTTAAAACTAGATTAATTTTCAATTAAATTATTTATGATTCTTATCATGATTGGGATAAAAGCTTTCCTTTCAATACCAATAGAAAATGTGCCTAAGACAGTTACAAAACTACTTTTTTTTTGGATTGATTAAATTGATCTTTTGCTCTAAAAAACGCTATAAGATATTTTTGCCCTTGTAGCTCAGCTGGTAGAGCAATTGATTTGTAATCAATAGGTCCGCGGTTCGACTCCGTGCGGGGGCACCATCGCAGAACTCTTTACGTATTAAAAATTTTTAAACCTGTAGAAATCTATGAGATAAAATGGTTTATTTAGATGTGTTAAGATTATTTATATTTTAAAATTCCGATTGAATTAGTTTCTTCTAGAGCCAAAAAAATTAAATTATCATAATATTTTAAATCTCTAATTCTTTCACCAATAAATATCTTTTCTATAAATTTAACTTTTGAATATTCCTTATCAAAGTTTACCCTATAAACATGACGTGAATTTAATGATCCAATTAAAAAACTATTAGTCCACTGTTTTGTAAAATTATTGCCTATTTTTATTATTTCAGATATTCCTATAGAAGGTATGAATGAGTATGTTGGCTCTTCAAAGCCAAAATCTTGATGACTTTTTTTATAAAAAGGTTCATCTTGATTTGGTGTTTTATATTTTTCTCCATATGAAGAAATGGGCCAACCATAATTTTTACCTTTTTTAATTAAATTAATTTCGTCACCTCCACGAGGGCCATTTTCTGTAGCTAGAATTAGATCTTCTTCTACATACATACCGATTACGTTTCTATGACCTAAAGAATAAATTTCATAATCATCAGTATTATCTAAATTAATTTTTAAAATTTTTCCCATCAGCGAATTTATATCTTGTGGTTTTTTATCTGACTGATCTTTATTACCAAAGATGTCAGCAGCAGTACTTACCAAAATACTATTATCCTTTTGATAATACTGAATTCTTCCTGACATAATCATCTTGTAACAATTTGGGTCTTGAAAAATTTTTTTAAATTCAATTTTTTCAAAATTTAAGTTAGACTCATAAACTGTAAGCTTTTTACAATCCTCATCGATTTTAAGAGAGCCTGAAACATAAATTTTAGCTTTATTAATTAAAATATCAGTAACATCTACATTATCTAAATTATTGTTAATTTTCTTAAAATTTAAATTCGACTCATTTATCTTATCTATTTTGGTGTAATAGCTATTACCATTTCTATAGAATATGAATAAATTGTCTCTTAATATATCCATATAAAATGTTGATCTCACTCCTCTTGAATGTGCAGCATAACCAGAAATATTGGTATTATCTAAATTGGTTTTAATTTTCTTGAAATCTAAGTTGACAAATTGTGTTTCTGGCAAAAATTTTGAATTATAATCGTTATTCATTTTTTTTGTATTAAGTTCGTTTGACTTAATAACTTTGATTACTGACTTAATACTCACTGGTAGAAATTGATTTAGCGAAACAAGAATAGTATTCTTATTGTAATAAATAATTAAAAATAAAAAAAGTGTTAGACATAATAATAGGTAAGATTTTTTAAAGAAATAATTTTTTTTCATTTTAATAAATATTTTTTATAATTACAAATTATATAAATCAGATAAATTTTAAAGCAATAATAATAAAAAATAAAATTTATATTATCCACAGGGTAAATGTAAGTTTAATAATCTTTAATTATGTGTTGTTTCTTTTTTGGATTGTTCAATTTTAATCTTTTTATGAAGGCTATTAAATTTATCATATAATAAAGTAAATATAATTTTCTTATTAGCTTTGATGGTAATTGTTTTGGCATTTCTTACTTCAAAATTATCTGCAACAGCACTTATAGGTCTTTTATTGGCATCTAAATTTTTGACAATTATTGTAGATTTATCGCTAGTAATTGTGCCCTTCCATCTTCTTGGCCTAAAAGGGCTAATCGGCGTAATTGCTAAATTATTAGAATCTAAATTTAAAATTGGACCATGTACTGATAGGTTATAAGCAGTACTTCCAGCTGGTGTTGAAACTAAAACTCCATCCGAAATTAAATTTTTAATTATATTTTTTTTGTTAGAGGTTATGGAAATCGACGAAGCTTGTTTACTTTGTCTCAAAATTGAAACTTCATTAATAGCTATTGATTTTTTTATTTGATTTCTTTTTGTTTTAACTTTCATTTGTAGAGGATGAATCTTAATACTATTAGAAGTTTCCAAATTTTTAAGGAAATTATTATTTGAAAATTTATTCATCAAAAAACCATAATTTCCAGAATTTATTCCATAGAATGGTTTTTTAAACTTATATAACTTCTTTAATGTTTGAAGCATGAACCCATCTCCTCCTAAAACAATTATGATCTTAGATTTTTTTAAAGTTGTTATTTGAATTTTTTTTATTAAATTAGATTTAATTTTTAACGAACTTTTAGTTTTATCATAAACTAAATAAATTTTATTGTTCATTTATGGTGCCCTCGGCCAGACTCGAACTGGCACTCCAAAAAGGCACGGATTTTAAGTCCGTTGTGTCTACCAATTTCACCACGAGGGCATTAATTAATTTCATGTATTTATGCTAATATCTATAGCTGAACAAGTCAAATAAGTAAAATTTTTCAATATATTTTTTACTGAGTAGGTTATTTTAAATAATCTCTTTATGATATATTAATGCTAGCATAAATGAATCAAAGTGAAATTAATTTCATAAAAATTTTATGAAGTACAGACCTGAAATAGATGGATTAAGAGCTATAGCAGTTTTAGCAGTAATTCTTTACCACGCGAATCTACCAATTTATGGAATAAATTATTTTAAAGGAGGGTATATTGGTGTTGATATTTTTTTTGTTATATCTGGCTATCTAATAACATCAATAATAATTAACGAGCTAAAATCCACAGGAAATTTTTCATTTAAATTTTTTTATGAAAGAAGGGTAAGAAGAATTGTACCAACATTAATTGTTGTAATTCTAATATCTACACCATTTGCATGGAAATTTATGCCTCCATTACATTTGGTTGAATATGCAAAATCTATACTTTATTCACTTACTTTCTCTTCAAATTTATTTTTTTACTTTTCATCTGTAGATTATTCTATAGATAATAATTTTTTACCATTTTTGCATACATGGTCATTATCAGTCGAAGAACAGTTTTACATAATCTTTCCATTAATTTTTTATTTAATTTACAAATATTTTAAAAATAAAGAATTAATAATTATATTAACAATAATCACCTTAAGTTTATTTTATTCAAATTATTTAAACGAGTTTGATCAATCTGCTGCTTTTTATTTTTTTCATACAAGAATTTGGGAAATTTTAATTGGTTCATTCATAGCTTATCTAAAAATATATAAAAAATTTGAATTAGATAATAGATTTTTAAAAGAAATACTTACTCTAATTGGACTAATTTTAATTATACACTTTATTCGTTATGCAAATTGTTCATCCAACCAATCCATTTACTACAACTTACTGCCTGTAATTGGAACCTGCATGATAATAAGTTTCTCATATAAAGACATTCTGGTTACGAAAATACTTTCATCAAAATTACTAGTTGGGATAGGATTGATTTCATATTCATTATATCTGTGGCACTATCCTATTTTTGTATTTGCAAAAATTAGTGGAATTACCAGTGGAAATATCAAGTATAAAATTTTATTAGGTTTTTTCTTATTGTTCATTTCTATTTTATCTTATTTCTTAGTTGAAAAAAAATTTAGAAATAAGAATTTTAAATTTATAAATATTTTGAAATTCATAATAGGTGCTATTTTATTTATAGTCGTTACAAGTTTTTTAATTATTAATAATAATGGATTCGTCGACAGATTTAAAAACTTAAAAAAAATAAGTAAGAATTATAATATTGATAACTTATATCTGGCTAAAAAAAGTTGGCCTGACAACGGTATTAATAATAAAAAATTTAATGAAAATAAAATTAAGATTTTTTTAATTGGAGACAGTCATAGTGTAAATTTTCAAAATATGTTTCTTACTAACAAGCTATTATTTACTAAATACCAGTTTATACACACATCTGATTATGACGTTCCTATAATAAAAAATAATTCCTTGTTGAAAGAATCTGACATTGTAATTTTATCTTTTAGATGGAGTCAAAATATGATTGATATCGTTAAGAACTATACAATACCTTATTTACAGAAAATTAATAAAAAGATTGTTATAATATCAAGAACTAATGAATACAGAGTGCTATCAGGCATTTATACACTTATTGATAAAGAGGTTTTGTTTTCTAAAAATAATATTAATTACTTTGGATTAAAAAAGAATTACTATAATAATAGAGTTATTCACTCACAATCTAAAATTAACCAAAAATTAAAAAATCTATCGAAAGAAAACAATATTTTGTTTTTAAACAGGGAAGATTACATGTGTAATTTAGAAAAAAAGGAATGCGATTATCTAACAAATGATGGTCACAAGATATTCTATGATTATGGACATTACACTCTCGAAGGTGCAAAATACTTTGGAGAAAAATTATATTATATAGATTGGTTTAAACTTAAATGAAAATTTTTTAAGTTATGATCTTAAAGCTTTTGTAAGAATACGTTTATCTAAATTACAATCTTTATAACCTCTCTTTACAACATTCAAATATCTTTCTGTTGGATATGCAAAAAAAGTCTTCTTATTCATTGTGTAAGTCATTACTTTTTTACCATAATAGGTAAAATAATATTTTTTATATAAAATTGGATAATCTTCATAAACATCTAATTTATTTTCATCATTTTTAGATATTTCAAATAATGCACCTGGAACTATTGAATTTTTTTTAGCCTCTATATCTGCTGACCTATACTTGCTTCTAAAAGTTAACTTAAAATCACTTAAATTAATTTTTTTTAAGAAGACACTATCCTTACATCTTCTTTTCATTTGAATATGATTTAAATTACTACCATATGCAAAATAAAGCATTTAATTATCTAACTACTACTTCTATTTTTTTTTGATTAATAAACTCGAGGATTTCAGAACTACACTTATCAATTTTAAATTGATTCTCTGATCTTATTACTATTGATACACCTAATTTGCCTGCTTGAAAAAAAGGATAACTACCGATTTCTACATCCTTATTATTATCTTGAACCTCAGTTAATGAACTTGCAATTTCACTCTCAACAGTTCTTAAGCTTATTGTATGACTTAAAATTGGTTTGCCACCCACTATTCTATTTTGTAAACCACCTAACATTGATTTCAAAATCGAGGGAACACCCGGTAAACAAAAAACATTTTCTACGTTAAACCCAGGGGCTCCACTTGTTGGGTTTAGGATTAAATTAGCATTTCTTGGCATCCATACCATTTTCTGACGACCGTCGTTAAATTCACCCACTTTATAATATGCCTCCAATATTTTAAATGCTTCCTTATGAATCTCATACTCAAGGTTAAATGCTTTTGATATTGATTTGGCGGTAATATCATCATGAGTTGGACCTATACCACCAGTTGTAAAAACATAATTATTATTTTTTCGCAAGTAATTAACAGTATCAATAATTGTTGCTTCAACATCAGGTATGACCCTTACCTCATTAACTCTAACACCTATCAAGTTCAACCAAAGAGCAATCGTACCAGTATTAGTATCCTGCGTTCTTCCAGAAAGAATTTCGTTACCTATGATTAATATTGCGGCATTAACTTTTGTGTTTTTTGTCATATTTGAATATACAATTTAAATATGAAATTTACCAAAACTTTAATTAAA
>MDTF01013910.1_pt1 | contig 14202 bp, 8 predicted proteins | sample 811191 | NCBI WGS metagenome assembly MDTF01 (sample SAMN05326649, study PRJNA326480) | marine metagenome | isolation source: seawater | place: Southern Ocean | collected 2011
ATTTAAGTAGATCACAAATAATTTCTGTTGATACTTCTTCGCTCTTATTAAGTTTTATTAGATTAAATGTAGCACTAATTATTGGCTCTTTTGATAAAGGTCTTCTGAGGCTCGAGTTATAAATATTTTGATATTCAATATTTTTAAATATTTTAGGTTGAATTTCTCGGTCGATATGATTTTGTAGCTTTATTTGAAATCTCTCTAACGCTGGACTAATTATTAGAAGATGGTTTAGGCTTTGGTCTTGTTTCGATTTGATCCAATCTGTAACTACATTTAACTCTGCTTGATAGCTATCGCATGCATATACTTTTATTTTATTATTACCTGTAATATTTTCCTCGTGCTTTGTTACATTATTTGTTCTGTTCAGCACATCAATTAATTTGTTATAGATAATTAGATTGGTATCAGAACCAATTATGTATAGTGATTGCCCATTAATAATATTTTTGTCTTTTTGCTGGTTAATAAAAAAAGGTATAAATTCATACAATGGATTTATTTTGAGATCCTTACATCTTTTTTTAAATTTCTCTCGCCACTTCATAATAATTCCGTTTGTGGCAGTATTTTTTCTTAAATCTTCTTCATTTATACAATATTCTTCAATTTGTTTATTTGCTGTTCGCGCGAATTGACATAGGTTTTCAATATCATGTTGAGTAAAATCTCCCTTCGCTACTTCTTTGTCAGATTTTATAATTTCTTCCCATATAAACTTTTCATCTATTCCATTAAGTAACTCGTAATTTTTATCTGAAAATTTGATCATGCAGAATTCTTCAAATTGTTCAAAGAGCCAACGATCAATTACTTTAATTTCTGGAATAGGGGTATTTTTATTTCTATTTCTAAAAATTAACTGAATATCATTAACTTGATTTTCAGTCTGGCATAAAATCGTATTATAGGAATTTGTAAACATCGTGGATAATTGTAACTCGGCAAATACAAATTAGTTCTAATTTAATACAAGAGAATATTTATTAAAAATTACATAACACCTGAGGGTTTTAAAAAATTACAGGACGAACTAAATCAATTAATAAGGGTTGAGCGGCCAGATGTTGTTAAAGTTTTAAGTTGGGCGGCAGGTAATGGAGACCGAAGTGAGAACGGTGATTATATTTACGGCAAAAGAAAGCTACGTCAGATTGATTCTCGAATTAGATATTTAATTATAAATATAGAGGATGCTCAGATTGTACGTAGAGATAGAGAGGACCTCGAAAATAAAATTTACTTTGGAGCATTTGTTAGAGTTAAGGATATTATTAAAAAAAAATTACTAATCATAAGGATTGTAGGTGTGCAAGAAATTAACCACGCACCTGGAAACATTAGTTGGATTTCTCCGTTGGCTAAATCACTAATAGGTAAGTCTGCAGGAGATATTGCTAATATTAAGACCGCCAACGGTAAACAGTCCTATTCAATCCTTGAGGTTTATTACGAATGAAGATTTGGCATATTTTTTCAAGAAAAATTGATAATTTTGGTGATATAGCAATCTCTCTTCGTTTGAGCCAGCAACTTTCTACCCAAATTAATTGCCAAATAATCTTATTCACTGAATTTAATAATACTCTTAAGACATTTGTTCCGCATGCAAAAATCAATAGTAAGGCCTTTAATATAGGAAGATTAGAGATTAAAGATATTGATCAAGATTTTAATATGATCAATCATCCCACTCATATTATTAACGTCTTTAATATTTCAATACCCAATAGTTATTTTAATAAAATTTCTAATTCAACGAGGTATATTATTTATGAGTATTTATCTGCAGAAAAATGGGTGGAGGGGTTTCATTTAAAACTCTCGGTAACTAAACATGAACATCTTAAAAAAATATTTTTTTTCCCAGGATTTACAAAAAAAACGGGGGGGTTATTGATTGAGCAAGAAGTTAATCAAGAAATCAAAAAAAGCCTCAATTTTTTCTATAAAAAAGATAATTCAATAGGAACCTATAGCTTTTCAATTTTTGCCTACTCACATACGGACATAGATAATTTTTTAAATGTTATTGATGATTTAAAGATACATGTAAATCTGTATATTCCTGAGATAATGCTATGCAATAAGAAGGTTTCAAAATATAAATTTAGCCACCTAATAAGATACCCATTTTTATCTTTTGAGGATTTTGATACTTTACTAGTTAATTGTGACATTAACTTTGTAAGAGGTGAAGATAGCTTAGTTAGGGCAATATATTGTGGAAAACCCTTTATTTGGCAGCCTTATGTCCAGAAAAAAGATGTTCACATTGATAAATTAAATGCTTTTATTGATTTATATTTTTCAGGCCTAAGAAAACCATTATTTAAAATTATTTCAGCAGCCTTCAATGAGTGGGCATTTGGACAATTGTCTCCAGCGTCTCTTAATGATTTTATTGAGAATATTGAGGAGCTTGAGAAATATTATTTTGATCAATCATTAGTTATAATTGCTAAAAAGAAGGTGATAAATAACCTTATTGAATTTTGTTGAAATATTGATTTCAAGTATAATTTTATGAATTAAATAATACGCTTGCAAGGCTTTACTATGAAAACAGCACAAGAAGTTAGGGTAGGTAATGTAATTATGGTTGGAAGCGACCCAATGGTTGTTTTAAAAGCTGAATTTAATAAATCTGGCCGGAGTTCTGCTGTTGTTAAAATGAAATTAAAAAATCTTTTAACTGAATCTTCTACAGAAACAGTTGTTAATGCTAGTGATAAATTTGATCAAGTTATTCTTGAGAAAAAAGAAGTTACCTATTCTTATTATGCTGAGCCATCTTATGTATTTGTTGACTCTGATTACAATCAATATGAAGTAGATGCTGAAAATATGGAAGATGTACTCAACTTTTTAGAGGATGGGATGGGGTGTGACGTTATTTTTTATGAAGGAAAGCCTATTTCTGTCGAATTGCCTAATTTTGTGACTCGCGAAATTACTTACACTGAGCCAGCTGTAAAAGGTGACACGACTTCTGGTAAGGTTATGAAGCCTGCTAAGACTAGTACAGGACTTGAGTTAATGGTGCCTTTATTTTGCGATACTGGGGATAAGGTTGAGATTGATACGCGATCTTTAGAGTATAAAAATAGAGTTAAATAAAGCGAGTTGTTTGATTTACGTTGTATATGCTTAGTTTTTTTATACTTTTTATCTAACCTGTTCCACCAACGATAATCCCATCAATTTTTAATGTTGGCTGCCCAACTCCCACTGGAACACTTTGTCCCTCTTTCCCACAAGTGCCGACCCCTGAATCAAGTTGCATATCATTACCAACCATACTAACTTTATTTAAAACATCAGGCCCACTACCGATTATCGTTGCCCCTTTGACAGGGTGAGTTAATTTTCCGTTTTTTATTACCCACGCCTCGGATGCTGCAAATACAAATTTTCCGTTTGTGATGTCTACCTGACCCCCGCTAAAATTATTTGCATATAATCCATTCTCAACTGACTTTATAATCTCTTCAGGGTGATATTTGCCATTTAACATATATGTATTCGTCATTCTAGGCATTGGAAGATGAGCATAAGATTCCCTACGAGCATTGCCAGTGACTTCCATATTCATTAGATTCGCATTTAATGAGTCTTGGATATACCCTACAAGCATTCCATCTTCAATTAATGTGGTGTTCTGGGTCGAATTACCTTCATCATCAACATTTAGGGATCCCCGTCTATTTTCGATTGTTCCGTCATCTACAACCGTAATTCCCTTGGCAGCAACCTGAGTGCCAATTTTATTTGAAAATGCTGAGGTGCCTTTTCTATTAAAGTCCCCTTCAAGGCCATGCCCAATAGCTTCATGAAGTAATATTCCTGGCCAACCAGATCCTAAAACAACTGTCATTGATCCAGCAGGAGCAGCTATTGCGTCTAAATTTATTATTGCCTGATTTACAGCCTCAGTTGCATATTTATTGAGTAGCTCATTGGTAAAGTAGTCTAGGCTATATCTACCTCCACCACCTGCTGAGCCTTGCTCTCTTTTACCATTTGATTCAGCTATTACGCTAATAGATAGTCTTACAAGTGGCCTTACATCCTCAATTAGTTGTCCATAAAAATTCTTAATAAGGATAATTTCGTATTGAGCCGCTAATGATGCTGAGACTTTTTTTATTCTTGGATCAAGTGATTTTGCTTCCCGCTCTATTCTTTCTAGCAACTTAATTTTTGATAAATTATCTAGACTTTCTAGTGGGTTGCTTGTTGAATACAGCAGCCTACTTTTTCTTAGTGGTTTTAACGGAACACTCTTTGATTGGCCTTGATTTTTAATACTATTCACAATTTTACATGCCTCATCAAGGGCATTAATGTTGATATCATCAGAATAAGTAAAAGCACTCTTTTCTCCACTAACAGATCTAATCCCAACACCTTGATCTATAGTATAACTCCCATTTTTTACAGCACCATCTTCAATTGACCAAAATTCATTCTTAGAATATTGAAAGTAAAAGTCTGCATAATCAACATTATTCCTAGTAATTTTTTGCATTATTCTGTCGAGGTCAGAAAAGCTTACATCACTTGGATTAAGAATAAATTTATTTGATAAGTCTAGGTTTGTCATAATGGGTTTAGAAAATCTAAGATATCGCTTGCAGGGGTGATTATAGTCTTATCGATGATATTTCCAAACATATTTGACTCATCATCTGGGTATAAATTTTTGTTTGATTTTTTAATTGGAATTTCCTCTGGCTCATCCCATGTCCCTATTAATCGGTATTCTGATGTTAGTATTTTATTCAATGGATCCTTTAGTAACTTTTGCGCAATAAAAGCCGCAGCACCCACTAATGGACCGCCAACAAGTGCTGCTATTGATAAACTATCACTAACGCGAGGCTTAACGAGGACGTGTAGGTCCTGTGTTTGATCAGTAATACTTACTTGTCCTTCCATTCGTACTTCTGCTGCAGGCCCGCTCATTTTGAAATTATCTGAATATAAAATACCATTATCAGCTTTAACATTTGCACTAATTGAGTCAAATATAAACCCCTTTCTAAAAATATCACTAAAATCCAAACTTAATCGTCTCGGTAAATTTTGTAGGGTAAGCAAGCCAAATAATCTTGCGACACCAGGCTCAGATTCGAGTATTGTGCCGTCTGTGATACGTATTAAGAAATTTCCAGAAAGCTTATTAATATCAAAATTAAACGGATTCCCATCCCAGTTTAGTATGCCGGTAATACTTGCATTTTTACCATTTTTCATCAAGTTAGGATGCCCAAGCTTCTCTAAAGCATGTTCAGCACTTGGCATACTCCAATTAAAATTAATACTTGTCCGAGGATTTTCAGACTCACTTGACCAATAGCCGTCACCCGATATTGGTGTCCCACCTTGGCTAATTAAAAAATGATCAATATTCCATACAGAATTATCTTTACCGCCCTTAAATTCGACATAATCGTAATCTTCATTATCTATTTTTAGGGAGTTAATTTTTAGATTAATTTTTGGAGGGTTCATTATAGTTTTTGCACTTTTATTATCTTTTTTACTTTCAGAAATAAGGTGTACTTTTTCTAACTCGGCTACAAGGATATTCTTATTACTATTCCAGCTTAGATTGCCTGACACCTCATTTGAGTCTATCTTAATAACGGCATTTGCTTTCTGGGACATATATTTTATAGGTTCTTTTGTGGATATATATTTTATAGATGCATTATGAACTTTATAATTCATAACATTTAACTCTTTTATTAAAAGACTTGCCTCTGTTAAAAAAGATTTACTATCGTTACCAATAAATTCCAGATAATCATCTGCATTAACATAATCCAGATTTGCTATTAGGCGTACCCCAGATTTAGGCATTACATTATTTGGTGAATTAATTGCAATTAATCCTGCTTTGTTAATAAATTTTCTATCACTATCTTTTTCTCTATTGATCTCTGCAGTTATTAATTTACCGTATAAAAAATTAATTATTTCAGAGTCTTTTGATGTTGATTTCTTTGAAAAATAAAAACTTTCTAACTCATCTTTAGTTTTATTAAGCATCCCAAGTGAATTTATTGATACACCTGACATATCAGAACTCACCTGGATATCTGTTTTATCATTAAATAAATTAATTTCTGCGCTCCATGCAGCTTGGCCATCAATTTTATTTGAAAACTGAGGTCCAAGAATCTTACTAATAAATTCACTATTAAATATGCCGTTAACATTAAATTGATTTAAAGCTGATTTTGTTATTAATTCAATTTCTATAGGAGAGTTATATAGAGTTGCATTTGATTTTTTTATACTTACAGTATTGTTGTCAAATTTTAATACTCCATAAATATTTTTTAGTGCTGGAATTCCAATCGTCTCATTTTGAATGCTGCTACCCTGAAAATCGTAGGTACCAGTAAATTGAATATTATCTATATCATTCATAGGAATTTCTAAGGAAATATTGAGCTCACCGGGTCCTTGCCCAACCATATTGGTTGTAATACCCCTCATCGAGTCTCTTAATGGACTATTGTTAATTGAACTAATAATTTTATTAGCTGGACTATCTAATATGGTTTTAACTTTTATTATTGGCTCTTCAATATTAAATGCATCAATTACCATTTCAATATTCTTTATATAATTTTCTTGTAGGTTCCCCTCTAAACCAGTCAGTTTAATGTGATTATTATTAACCTCAATATTAAAATCAAATGCATCAAGCTCAGGCCATCCTAACCCATACTCAATGAAGCTATCTTGAACGCTTGAGCTTACTGTAAAGAGACCCTTATCCTGATCGGGAATGTTATTTTCATCGACAAACGGAAAGTCTGCTAATTTACCATTAAGTCTAATATTAGTACTTCTTATGGTACCTTTAAGAATTGAGGTATCAAGCCAATGAAGATTTTTTTTCCCTAATTGTTTCGGGTAATATTTTTTTAATTCTGGTACTAAAATATTTGAAATATTGATATCCATATCAGCACTTCTTTTATCCTTATCACCATGAAAATAGGAACCACTGACCTCTGCTTGAAAGTCATTATTTTTAATATTTACATCTTTAAAATTGTAGGTACTGTTATCCCAAGAAATAACTCCTGAGAATTGATCAAATTTAACTAGACCTCTAAAGATATTGTCATCTGTAATAACAATATTTTTAGAAACAGATTTTATATATCCTTTTTGATTTTTAATTTTAATTTCACCAGTAATATTCGCAATACCAGGAAGTCCTTCAAAGGACATAAAACTAACATCTAAAACATTGGCAGCTAAACTGAAAGTTTTATTTTTTTCCCAACGAACCCTGAGGCTAGTAAGAAGACCGGACGGTGAGGTGCTAGAATATTTTACATAAAAGTCAGTAAAAGTATTTGGTAGTTTTTGAATGAATTTATTTGCTGCATCCAAGTTTATTCTATTTATATTTAGAGAAATTAGCTTTAATTTATTTTTATTGTCTACTTCTAGTTCAATTTTTGCATCCTTAAATTTAAGGCCTTTCTCAATACTTGTATTTAGTTCAGATAGCTTCACAGACGAATGCTCTTTATTACCCTTCCATTCAATTAATCCTGAAAGTTTTTCAATAATGATTTTTTTATTTTCTTTGGTTAACCACGTCAAATTATTAATATTTAATTTACTATTAATTTTCTCAATTCTTCCATTGTTAATATCAAGTCTAATTTCTGCATCACCTATACCTGATTTAATTTCAGAAAAATATTTTGTCCATAACTTTATTTCTCCAAGATCTAGCTCGTCAAAATTTATATTAATTTGACCATTGAAGCTTTTTATATGAGCAATAGTTGGAGTATCAATATATCCATTTAATTTTATTTTGTGTTCTGTTCCACGAGAGATTTTAGTTGAAATATCAAAAGTTCGTCGGTTCATATATGAGAAGAGTTTTGAAGACCCGTAATGCAGATCAAAGTTTTTTAATCTAAGTATTTCTTTTGATTTTTCCATATCAAGCCAAGATACATCGGCGTTGTAGACCACAATATCATCTTGATTTAGTAACCAATTAGAAAGGTCGCTGTTTTTTTCACGATTAACTTTTATGCCGTTAACAGTAAAGCCTCCATCTTTCCCTTTTTTAATATCTAGTGCTGGTTGATATATTGCTATTTCATCAAATATTGGTGATAGCTTTATTAGGCTCAACCAGGAAATGTCTGCTTGTATTTTTTTTATGTTTAATGCTTGTGATTTATTTCGACTGAAAATTGAGACATTATCCAAGGTAAAGCGGGGGCTTGTAATTTTCCAGCTTGCCTCCAGAGTTTCAACTCTAATCTCATGACCAATTTTTTGTTGTACTTGTTCAAGTATTTGTGTTTTTATATTATCTAAATTATCATCAATTAAGAAATAAAACATTAAAAAGCCTATGGAGACAATAGTTAAAAATGCGACCCCAAGGCTAACCAGTATTTTTTTAAATATAAATTTAAGTGATTGATTCATGCAGAATTTAAATTATTCAATAAGTTATTCTATAGTGTTTCTCCTAGCTGGTCTAATATTGCTGGATTCTCAAGCGTTGTAATATCCGATGTAATTTTCTCACCTTTAGCAACAGACCTGAGGAGTCTCCGCATAATTTTTCCTGACCTAGTCTTAGGTAGATTATCTCCAAAGCGAATTTCCTCTGGCTTTGCTATAGGGCCTATCTCTTTTGATACCCATTCCCTAAGTTTACTACTTATTTCTTTAGCATCTTTTTTATTAGGTCTAGCTCCTTTGAGGACAACGAAGGCAATTATTGATTCACCTTTTATATCATGATATCTTCCAACAACTGCAGCCTCAGTTACTAATGGGTTTGCAACAAGTGCAGATTCAATTTCCATAGTGCCTAGCCTGTGCCCCGAAACATTCAAGACATCATCAATCCTTCCCATGATGGTAAAGTAACCTGTCTTTTTATCTCTTATGGCACCATCTCCAGCCAAATATAATTTTCCACCTAGCTCTCTTGGAAAATAGCTTTTTTTGAATCGTTCTGGGTCACCCCAAATATTTCTAATCATTGAAGGCCATGGTTTTTTAATTACCAATAGACCACCATTGCCCCAATCCAGATTTTTTCCTACCTCATCAACAACATCAATTTCTATACCTGGAAATGGGAGCGTACATGAACCTGGGACAAGAGGTGTCGCACCTGGCATTGGAGTTATAACATGCCCTCCTGTTTCTGTTTGCCAAAAAGTATCTACAATTGCACACTTGTTATTACCAACTTCTTGGTAGTACCACATCCATGCCTCAGGATTTATTGGCTCACCCACAGTACCTAAAATTCTCAATGACCTTAGATCAGATTTTTTTGGATGAGTATTTGGATTCACTTCTGAGGCTTTAACTAATGCCCTAATTGCAGTGGGTGCAGTGTAAAAAATACTTACTTTATGTTGTTCAATAATTTTCCAGAAACGACTCGCATCTGGGAAAGTTGGAATACCCTCAAAAATAACTTGTGTTGCGCCCATAGCAGTAGGGCCATAAGCAACATAAGTATGGCCTGTTATCCATCCTACATCTGCTGTGCACCAATAGATATCGTCATCTTGAAGATCAAATGTCCACCGACAAGTGTTTATTGCATGAAGTAAATAGCCAGCAGTAGAATGCTGTACACCTTTTGGCTTACCTGTAGATCCTGAAGTATAAAGAATAAATAATGGGTGTTCTGAATCTACCGAAACGGGATCGCAATGTAAATTTTTTCCTCTGATTAAATCCCCCCAATCAACTTCGAAACTTTTCTCTTCTGGGTTTATTTTAGTTCGATTCCACACAATTACATTCTTAACTGACTCACATTCACCCATCGCAATAGCTTCATCAATTGCAGACTTCAATGGAATACATTTGCCCCCACGAAATTGCACATCTGAAGTAATTATTAATTTTGCTCTTACATCTACGACTCGCTCTTGAATACTTTTTGCAGAGAATCCACCAAATATCACAGAATGTATTAGGCCAATCCTTGCGCATGCTTGCATTGCAACGACAGCTTCTATTGTCATAGGGAGATAAATTACAACTGTGTCACCGGATTTCAGCCCAAGTGATTTTAGGCCATTTGCAAACTGACAAACTTTCTCATATAAATCTTTATAAGTTATTTTTTTGACTGTTCCATCATCACCTTCGAATATAATAGCTATCTTATCGGATTTAGTTTTTAGGTGCCGGTCAAGGCAATTATACGATGCGTTAAGTTGCCCATCTTCAAACCATTTATAAAATGGGGCATCCTTCTCATTTAATACTTTAGAGAATGGTTTATCCCATATTAATAGCTCTTTTGCTAGATCAGACCAGAAACCTTCGTAATTATCCGTCGCTTTTTTACATAATTTTTTATAAGCATTCATCCCAGAAACAGTTGATTTTTCTTGAATTTTTAAGCTTGGAGAGAAAATTCTTTTTTCATTATGCATTGATTCTATTGTCATTTTTTATCCCAAAGATATATTTTTATTTTTTTAGTATCTTATATTTCATATATGAGGCATCCTAAAAAATTAAAATTTAATGATTACACGCATGTCATTGTTTAAGTTCATATGATACAAGTCTTTAAATAAATTTAAAATGAGCATATCAAAATAATATTAAAAGTTATGACGTTACGATTAAGATTAAACTTTCTACTAACAATCATTATGCTCATCTTTATGCTTGCATTATTTGTTGTGTCAATGTCTACAACAAAACAGCAAATTAGAGAGGGGGTTGAGTCAGCAAATCGTGTTTCTATGCAGTTACTGGACACAGTAATTACAAGCTCCGTCCAAAATCCCGATTGGGGTAATACCGATAAGGTAATGGGTCTGTTTTTAATGGAGCTAGGGCATGTTAGGAGTAATACTATCTCTTTGTATGACCTTCAAAGTCGCCTAGTTTATCGAACACCGGATAGTACCTATAGAATGGATGAAAACCCACCAAAATGGTTTGTAAAATTATTAGCTCCGCCTATGGAGACTAAATCTCGATTCATCAACTACGGAAGGTTAGTAGTTCAAACTAATCCTACTGGTGCCATCAAAGAGGCCTGGGCTGAATCAAGTGACTTACTTTTTACTGTGCTCCTTTTCTTTATTGCTCTTAATATTATTTTATATCTAATGTTAGGAAAGTGGTTGAGACCCATAACACCTATGCTTAATGCAATTGAAAAAATGGGAAAAGGTAACTTTTCAGTACGGCTACCAAAATTTTCTGTGCCTGAATTTAAGTTAATCGCAGATAACTTCAATAAAATGGGATTATCTCTTGAGAGCTTTATTAAAGAAAATAATAGGTTAGCTTTGATTGCTGAGCAGACAGCAGATGCTGTAATTATTCATGATAGCAATCTAAATGTTTCCTTCTGGAATAGTTCTGCTGAAAAAATGTTTGGATACAAAAAAGCTGAGATTCTGGGTAAAACTGCAATGTTAATTATCCCTAAAAATAGATCTAAGGAGCTCAAAGAAAATTTCAATGCAATTAGTAAAAACAAAGTTATTAAAAATTTTGAAACTCAAAGACTGGCAAAAAATGGAGCGCTAATTGATGTTTCAATATCAGCATCTGCACTTATTGACCCTAAAAGTAAGAAAATTATTGGAGATATTGTCAGCATAAGAGATATTTCTGAAAAATTAATTGCTAAAAAATCTCAACTTCAGTTAGAAAAAAATAGACAACTAACCACTATTATCCAAGATCATATTGAGGATGAAAGAAGAAGTCTTGCTCGTGAATTGCACGATGAGTTAGGGCAGTATGTTTCGGCTATCAAGATTTTTGCTCAAAATATAACTAATCGATCAAAAGGTAAGGACAATAATATACAGGAGAGCTCTCTTTCAGTTACAGCTGCAGCGAATCAAATTTATGATGGAATGCATAATATAATTAGAAAGCTACGCCCTGGCTCACTAGATAATTTAGGCTTAAGGGATACATTAAAAGATCTTGTGGCCACCTGGAAAAAACAACACAAGGGGCTTGATATTGGATTGAGGGTAGATGCAAATTTAGATAACCTAGGTGAGGCTCTTAATATTAATGTCTATCGCATTATTCAGGAGGCGATGAATAATTGCCTAAAACATGCAGATGCCTCAAAAGTAAATATTATAATTGAGAAAAAAAATAAAAATTTATATCTGGAGTTTGCGGATAATGGAATCGGATTTAATAAAGATATTTTAAGCAAAACTAAACAATTTGGCTTGGTTGGCATTCAAGAGAGAGTTAATTCTTTAAGGGGAAAGTTCGAACTCATTACAGCAAAAAATAAAGGAACTATACTTAAGTTTTATATTCCCATTAACTTACCAAGACCAAAGGCAAAATAATTATATGAGTAAAATTAAAGTGCTATTAGTAGACGATCATGCCGTAGTTCGTATGGGATTTAAGATGCTCATTAATGCTGAGATAGATATGGAGGTCATTGGGGAGGCTGAGTCAGGTGAATTGGGCATAAAGTCATACAAAGAATTACACCCTAATTTGGTGATTATGGACATTACGATGCCAGGAATCGGTGGGATCGAGGCAATAGATAGAATTTTGGCTAATGATAAAAGTGCAAGAATTCTTGTATTGTCAGCTCATGAAGATTCTGTTCATCCTAAAAGGGTATTAAAAGCAGGCGCACTTGGTTATTTAACAAAAAGAAGTGCTGCGGAAGAGTTAATTAAAGCAATACGTACAGTTCATAGTGGAAAAAAATACTTAGAAGCTTCAATTGCTCAACAAATGGCAATAACAAATCTTTCAGGTGAAAATAATCCTGTGGAGATTTTGTCGGATAGAGAGTTTGAGGTATTTATAGCGCTAGCAAAAGGAAAAAGCACAAATGAAATAGCAGACACAATGTGTTTAAGTCCCAGAACGGTTGGAACTCATCTTTACAATATTAAACAGAAGCTTAATGCAAACAATTCAGCTGAAATTGCTTTAATTGCAATACGATGTGGATTAATGGAGCCTTAATTACCTTCTTGAAGCAAGTAGTCCGCTAAGAATGATTAAGGCGATACCAAAAAAACCATTCCAGCTGATAGTTTCTTTGAAATAAAATACTCCGATAATCGTTGCAAATACTATTGCTAAGTATGATAGACCCGCATTACCTAAAGTGTTACCAACTCGGTATGCTCTTGTAATTGCTAATTGGGCTATAGTTGCTGAAACACCCAGCAAAAAAAGAAAGTAAAAATCTTCTATTCGTGGCCTGTGAAATCCATCTAGCAATGATATTAATCCTGCACCAATAGTCGAGACTAAAGTGAAATAAAATACTGTTCGGATATCCGGCTCTTTAAGTTGCGCCAACTGTGTCACAAATAAATAAGCCATTGCAGCGCCAAATCCTGAGGTTAATCCAATAAATCCAGCCAAATAACTTTGATTATCAATTGTAGGTTTAAGAGTAAAGAAAACCCCAATAAAGCCCACCAATATTGCAAGAAATAACCAGTTTTTTACTTTACGTTTGAGTATAAAAGGCATAAGTAAACCAACAAATAAAGGGGAGGTATAATTCAATGTCATGGCAGTGCTTAGTGGTAAATAGCAGATGGCATAGAAAAATAATAATAGTGATATGGATCCAACTACAGAGCGGACAATATGTAATTGTGGATATTTACTTCTAATTTTAACGTTTGTTATTTTCATTATTGTAGTAATAATAACTAGACTTATTAGAGCCCGATAAAAAACTAATTCATATGGGCTAAAGTAATCACCACCAAATTTTACGCATGCACCCATGATTGAAAAAAATATAGTAGAAATTAGCATCCATTGGACGCCTTTATGAATTCGGAACATAATTAAATTGTATTAATGAATTAATGTGTATTAATGATTCAAGATTCAGTATAATCTCACTTTTAACTTATATTATATTTATTTAGAGGAGTAACTTTATGAGAAATCCACTAGACTCGATACAGGGTACGATAATTGCAGGCATTGTAGTTTCGATAGCATCGCTAGTATTCTTAGATTGGAATGACATGATGACAGTTGGCATTCTTGAGGGCTTTCTTGGTGATGGAGGCGCGATTTATCTTGGATTTATGAGATTCGTTCACGTGATCGCAGGTGTTGCATGGATTGGTTTGCTGTACTACTTTAATTTTGTTCAGG
>MDTF01007004.1_pt1 | contig 14197 bp, 15 predicted proteins | sample 811191 | NCBI WGS metagenome assembly MDTF01 (sample SAMN05326649, study PRJNA326480) | marine metagenome | isolation source: seawater | place: Southern Ocean | collected 2011
GAAATAAACAGCTATTAAAAGATTTATTAAAAATATTAGATAAAAAAAATAGACTTTGTCTGGCTATAAATTTAACAAGCAGTAAAGAGAAAATAATTTGTGATTCAATAGAAAATTGGCGTCACAAAAAAAATATCAATATTGATAAACAATTATGTATCTTTCTCATCAATTAATTTTTTTATTGGTTTAAATGTTAAACGATAAATTTCATTAACTCCATATTGTTTTAATAGCCTAAGATGTTCTTTTGTTGGATATCCTTTGTGTTTCTTTAAATTGTATTGTGGGTACTTTTGATCAAGTTCAATCATATGTTTATCTCGTTCAACTTTGGCAATAATAGATGCTGCTGAAATAGCTTGAATCAATGAATCCCCCCTCACTATAGCCTCCATTGGTGATCTTTTAATATCCGGACAAAATATTCCATCAATAAAAATAAAATCAGGCTCAGCTTTAAGAAGATCGAATGCTCTTTTCATCGCTAATAATGATGCCTGTAAAATATTAATTTTATCAATTTCCTCAACTGAAGCTGTTGCAAAAGAATATTCAATAGATTTTAATTTTATTTCGCTATATAGAATTTTTCTATTATTTTCAGATATTTTTTTTTGAATCTGTAAGATTATTTATAACAAGGTCAGCATCTAAAATAACTGCAGAAGCAAATACTGGACCACAAAGTGGACCCCTTCCTGCCTCATCTATTCCACAAATAAGTGTCACTTTAGATATTTGGTTAATTTATTATAAATAAGTTCGGAGCTATTTTTTTTCAAAAGCCAATGAAGCTCTTTAAATTTAGTTTTCAAGTGTTTCTGAAGTTTTTTGTCAGTTAAAATTTCAACTGCTTTATTTGAAATTTTCTCAGAAGTTGCATTATTTTGCAAAAATTCAGGAACTATAAATCTCTTTAATAAAATATTTGGTAGCCCTATATAAGGTATTAACAACATTTTTTTAAGTAATACCCAAGACAAAAAAGATGTTCTATAAACAATTATCATTGGTTTTTTATAAAGAGCAGCCTCAAGCGTTGCTGTACCAGATACAGCTATTACCATATTTGCTGAGCATATTGCATCATGGGAATGCCCAATCATCGGCTTAATATCCTTAATTTTATTACTATAAGAACTCAGAATATTTTGTATATGAAGATAACTAACTTTAGAGTTGATAGGGATTATAAATTCCGCCCGATTTAATTTCTTCCAAGTTAATTCTTTATTGATTAAGATAGCTGCATCTATCATTAATTCTAAATGATATTTAATTTCACTTACCCTACTTCCAGGCAATAGCGTAATAATTGTTTTACTTTTATTAAGATGAAGTTTTTCACGACTTTTTTTAAGGCTTGGGTTGAGCGGTATCTTATTTGCTAATGGGTGCCCAACAAATGTAACAGGTACTTTAGCCTTTTGAAAAATTTTAAGCTCATGCGGAAAAACTGCAAACAAGTGATTCACATTCTCCTTGATGTCGAATACCCTGCCCTCTCGCCAAGCCCATACTGATGGCGCTACATAGTGAAATGTAGGTATGCCATTAAATTTCAATTTTTTTTCTATACCAAAATTGAAATCTGGGGCATCAATACCAATAAATATATCTGGCTTTTCAGATAAGAAGTAATCTATTACTTTTTTTCTTAGGGATAGCAACCAAAAAATTTTTTTTAATGCATCAAGGTAGCCGTGAACGCTTAACTCGCTGTAGTTAAAATATGATACCAACCCATTCTTCTGCATCTCAGGGCCTCCAACACCAATAAATTCAATATTTTTAATTTTTGAATTTAAATGGCTCATTAACTGACCACCAATTAAATCTCCCGATGCTTCACCAGCCAAAATAGCAATCTTTGGCATTTATCTTATAAGACCTCTATTTGATTTATTTATGAAATCGATATAAAGATTGACTTCATTAGTCTTTTTTGCAAGCTTTATAAGCGACTCTTTTGCGATATCTATCGTGTTACCCTCTCTATATATTATTTTATATGCTTTTTTAATATCAGATATACATTGAGTAGAAAAATGTCTTCTTTTCAATCCTTCAGTATTAATACCATTTGGAGTTGCATTATATCCAGCAGCTATTACATATGGCGGGACATCTTTAAATATAACAGTTCCAACGGCAGTCATAATATGTGCACCAAGCTTACAAAATTGATGAACGAGAGTAAACCCACCAAGTATTGCATGATTGTCAATTTCTACATGCCCTGCAAGTGAGCTATTGTTGGCTAAGACAATATCATTCCCAAGCTTGCAATCATGAGCAATATGAACGTAAGCCATTAACCAGTTATTATTGCCTATTTGGGTAGTGCCTGAACCGCCAGTAGTGCCAACATTGAAGGTACAAAACTCACGAATGGTATTCCCATTCCCAATATTTAAGTAAGTCTCTTCATTATTGAATTTTTTATCTTGTGGAGCCTCTCCAAGAGAGGAGTAATGGTAAATTTTATTATGTTTACCAATGGTTGTATTACCCGTTAATGTAACAAAGTTTCCAATTTCTGAGCCTTCTCCAATTTCAACACTTTTCCCAATAACAGAATAAGCACCAACTTTTACTGTTGGGTGTAATTTTGACTTAGGATGAATTAAAGCCGTTGCATGAATTTTTTGCTCAAATTCCAAAACTATTTTTGAATTTCTTTCAAAATACACATCATGTTAGCCTCTGCAACAATCTCATTATCTACAGATGCCGTTCCTGAATACTTCCATATACCCTTTAGCACCCTATCTATTTTTACATGTAATACTATTTGATCCCCTGGATTTACAGGTTTTTTGAAGCGAGCATTATCAATACCAGCAAAATAATAAACAGAATCTTCTGTTGGTTTTGTATCCATTGTTTTGAAAGATAACAACGCAGCTGCTTGAGCAAGGGCTTCAACAATTAGCACGCCCGGCATAACGGGGTGATATGAAAAATGGCCTGGAAAATAAGGCTCATTAATAGTCACATTCTTAATAGCTGTTATTTCTTTCCCAAGCTCCATAGATACAACTCTATCAACAAGAATAAAAGGGTACCTATGTGGTAAATGATCTAGTATTTCATGTATGTCCATCGATAATTTATTAGTAGCCATCTTATTTTTCTTTTTCCCGTAATTTTGTTGCTAATTTGAGCCAATCTTTATGCTCCATGAATGGCATGATAGCAGTATATTTATTATTAGATTTATTTAAAGACTTTGTAATCATTGTTCCAGGTGAAATCGTTATATTGTCATTTATTTCAAGGTGGCCTAGAATCATCGCAGCACCACCAATTTTACAATTTTTACCAATTCTAGTGCTACCAGCTATCCCCACACACCCTGCTATTATTGTATTCTCATCTATATAACAATTGTGGCCGACTTGGACTTGATTATCAATCTTTACCCCTGATTTTATAATTGTATTATCTATTGCCCCTCTATCAATTGTTGTATTTGAACCAATATCAACGTTATCATTAATAATAACTGAGCCAATTTGAGGTATTTTGTTCCATAGGTTACCAGCATCTTGTGCATAACCAAATCCATCAGTTCCAATTGAGGCATTTGAAAATATCTCACAATTTTTACCTATCACTACATTATTACCAATTGTTACATTTGGATGAAGTTTTGAGCCCTCCCCAATAATCACATTGGTTCCAATTGAGATATTTGAGGAAATAAAGACTTTATGGTGAATAATTGAATTATTACCAATTGAATTAAATGGCCCAATATAACAATCTGGAGATATTTCAGTATCAATTCCCAGTGCTACATTTGGGTCCATAAATGGCTTAAAAATAATATTTTTGTGGAAAAAATTTGCAATCTTAGCGAATGCTAAGTATGGGTCATCAACGATAATCCAATCACCATCCCTCAACTCAACATCTTCTTGTTTTAGAATAACAACTTTAGCCTTAGTATTTCTTAAGTCTTCAGTTAATTTTCGATCAGAAAAAAATGTGATTGATGATTCGTTTGATGATTGCAGTGAAGAAAAATTATTAACTAATATATCTTTATTTGAGCATTTACCATTAATAATGGATGACAATTGTTCAGAAGTAATGTCTTCCATTCTTGTAAACCTATAATTTCAATTAATTATTTAACATCGCCTAAAGCTTTTATAACAATATCCGTTATATCAACTTTCTTTCCAGCATAAGCGACACCTTGATAAAGAACTAGGTCATAATTTTGCTCTTTGGCTACTCTTTCAACAGCAACATTAACTTGGGCTTGGACTTTTGCAATTTCCTCTCTTCTGCGAAGATCTATATCCTCTCTAACTTCTCTCTCTGTTCTCTGTGCATCAATTTTTAACGCTTGAATCTCTTTCTGCTTTTTAGATCTATCTTTTTCAGACATAGTCATACTATTTTTTCTAAAGTCACTTTCTTTATTTTTTATTTTTTTCACTATTTTTTTTAAAGCTGCTGTTCTTTTTGTGAATTCTTTTTCTAGTTGCTTGTTCGCTGCCACAGTCTGCGGGGCTGATTTTAATATTTTTTGAACCTCAACAAAACCAATTTTTGTTTCTGCTGAAACAATAGTGGTAACTAAAAAAAAGAATAAAGTTATTACTATGTTTTTTTTCATTTTAGGTAATCCTTATGTAATTGTAATTGTAAATTAAAATGCTCCGCCCATACCAAATTGTAACTCAGTTACATCATCTTTGGAATCATGATTTAAAGGTTTTGCATATGATATTGTCAATGGTCCAAATGGAGATAGCCATAAAGCAGCAATACCTGCAGAAAATCTCATCTCATCCGTACCAATAGATTCTTTAAAGACTCCACCTCCATCCAAAAATGTACTTAACCTAAAACTTTTAACATTTTTTAAACCAGGTGGTGGAAAGAAAAATTCAGCACTTGTTTGGACTGATTTTTTACCGCCAGTTGTCTCATAAAATCCAGTTGCAGAATTAAGTGTTTTTTTACCAACTGATGATTGATCATAACCTCTAATAGTTTTTGGTCCACCTGTATAAAAGTGTTTAAAGAATGGAAATTTTTTATCTCCGTAACTATCTGCGTACCCCAACTGCCCTCTCAATTTGAAGGACATACCATCCCTAATAGGCCAATATCTCTCACCGCTAGCCATAAACTTATAATATTGCATATCAAATACTGGTAAAGATACAGTTCCATTTAAGGAGTAAAAAAGGCCCGAGGTTGGGAATTGAGCATTATCTCTAGTATCTTGTGCCCATCCAGATGAAACAGTAAATGAGTCACTACGACAGGCAGTAGCTGTTTTATTTCCTTCTAAATCTTGGCAATATGCTACGTATTCTTTTGTAGCATTAGCCCCAAGTTCAATTTTAGTTAAATCAAACTGACTGGAAATGCCAAGGCTATTATATTCGGATAATGGAATTCCAAAACCTAGAGTAGCTCCATACGAGTAAGTATTATAATTTGCGGTTGATAGGTCATTTGTATTAACGTCTTTTTTATATGCCCCCAAACTTCTAGAAACCCCATCATCGGTAAAGTATGGATCGGTAAAGCTCAAGGCATAAGTCTTATTTACTTCACCAGTACTAATTGAAGTACTAACAGTATTTCCAGTACCCAAGAAATTATCTTGAGAAACGGTAAAGGTACCTACAAGGCCTTCACCAGAACTTACACCAGCACCCAACATGAGTTTACCCGTATTTCTTTCAACTACTTTAAGATTGAGATCGATCTGATCGGTTACTCCAGGGACATTTGAAGTCTGGACATCAATGCTATCAAAATATTGCGTCATTGAAAGCCTTGCTTTTGTCCGGTCTACATTTTTTTTTGCATACCAAGAAGATTCAAATTGCCTAAACTCTCTTCTAATAACACTATCCTTCGTTTTTTCGTTACCAAAAATATTAATTCGTCGAACATAAATCTTTTTCCCTGGGTCAATAAAATAATTAAAACTTACAGTTCTTGCTTCTTTATCAACATCTGGTATTGCATTAGCATTTGAAAAGGCGTAGCCATAATCACCTAATACCTGGTTAATTCTCTGGGTGGTTGCTGTCACTGCAGACCTGTTAAAGACTTGCCCTTTTTGTGTTCCAATTTGAACTTCTAGCAACATCTTATCGACATCTGCATAACTTCCGGAAATCTTACTATCAGAAATAAAATACTTGCTACCTTCTGATATTGATATATCAATATAGACATTTTTCTTACTCTCAGAAATTCTAATTAAGGATGAGTTAATTTTAAAATCTAGATAACCTCTATTCATATAAAAAGATCTTAATTTTTCAAGGTCACCACTCAGAACTTGTTTTGAATACCTATCATCTTTATTCCACCAGGATAATAAATTTGTTATTTTTAAATTAAAAGGTTCCAATAGATTTTCTTTGCTATAGAGCCTATTACCAACAATATTAATTTCTTTAATTCTTGAAACAGTTCCTTCTTCAACGTATATATTCACTTGCATTCGATTTCTTTCCAAAGGAATTGCCTCAGCCTTAACGGAAGCAGTATATTTCCCTAAAGACAAATATTGATTGGCTATTTCCTTCTCAACCCTTTTTAAATCTGTTTTATCAAAAACCAAACCTGAGGCAACATTCATCTGGCTTAAACCAATTTTTAGTTTATCGTCTTGAAAGGCTTCTACACCATAAAAATTTAATTCTGAAATCACTGGTTTTTCATTAACGATAATAATAATTTTAGATCCTTCTAGCTCAAGTGAGATGTCCTTGAATTGACCAGTCTTATATAAAAGTTTTATCGTAAAACTAACATCGATATCATCAATTGGATCATTAACCTCAAAAGGTAAGCTACTAAAGACTAAACCTGGCTCAACTCTTTGAAGTCCCTCAATTTTAATATCGGAAATTAAGTTATTTTCTGCTGTGTAAGCAGAAAAACTAAATAAAATAAGCAATATTGTAAATAAAAAATTTTTCATCTAACGAAACATGAAATTAAAGACGTCATTATATACTGCTAATGTGAATACAAGAAATAAAATAATTACTCCAAGTCTTTGAGAAATAATCATTTTTTTCTTATTTATAGGTCTCCCTGTAACCCACTCCGTACAATAAAAAAATAATAGTCCGCCATCAAGTGTCGGAATTGGTAGCAAATTAAGAAAACCAATATTTATGTTTAGAAAGACTAAAAAGCTCAAATAAGTAACTAGTCCCATTGATAGGGTCTCTGAAGATAATTCAGCAATTGAGATCGGTCCAGAAAGAAGTCTCCAATCAATATTACCGGTAATAATGTTAACGAAGGAATGGAACACCATACTTATCCCACTTAAAACATCATTAAATGATTTAGATATTACTTTTAAATTACTGAGTCTAAAGGAATTAATATAGTTATCTTTGTTTTCAAGTATTGGCTTTATCTTAATACCAATTACGCCTATAGATCTAATATTATCCCTGGACACTCCTGGCGTGACTAAAATTGAGAGCAGTTCTTTATCTCTAATTAACTTAATATTTACCTCGGTGTTCCCTTTACTTTTAATTAGACCTACAAAATCTGAAACGCTATAAATTATTTCACCATCAACACTAACGATTAAATCATCTTTTTTTAAATTAGCAATTTCTGCTGGTGAGTTAGGCATAATCCCGTCTATTACTAAAGAATTTTTCTTAGATGGAAAAAAATATAAGCCATTGATATCACCCCTTCTAGTTTTAGCAATATTCAAATCTAAACGTTTTCGTTTATTGATGGTAATTGAAATTTTTTCATTATTTCTTAAAATTTTGTAAACTAAATCTTTGTTTGCAAATTCAACAAGGGCTTTATTATGTTGAGCTACAGAGTTAATCTGTTTATCATTAATTGAAGTAATCAGATCATTTACTTTAAAGCCAATTTCAGATGAAATACTTTCGATATTAATAGCTGTGATTTTAGGGAGTATATTATATTGTAAGCCTTGGTTTAAATATAATAATAAACAGAAAGCGAATATAAAATTTATTAAAGGGCCTGCTAAAACAATAAGTGACTTTTTAAATAAAGAGATTTTTTCAAATAAATTTAGTTTTTTAGATTTTGATTCTTCATGAAATTTTACAAAACCCCCAAGCGGGATAATTCTTATACTAAACTCAGTGATACCAATTTTTTTTTTGTATACTATTCTTCCAAAACCAACTGAAAATTTCTCAACACTAACGTTAAATAGTTTCGCTACAGCAAAATGCCCTAACTCATGAATAATAACAACTAATGAAATCGTAAATATAAAAGATAAAATACTATGCAAATTTTTGGCCTTCTAGTAAGTTCTTGGCTTTAATTCTTGCTAGCTTATCAACTTCCAAGATATCCTCAATAGTCTCAATAGTTGAATTATCAGCTTGATTAAGAGCTATTTCAATTATTTCTGCTATTTGCGTAAATTTAATTTTACTATTTAAAAAAGCCTCCACTGCAATCTCGTTAGTGGCATTAATTTCAATTGGGTAACTTCCACCCTTCTCTAAGCATTCGTAAGCCAATTTTAGGCATCGAAATTTTTCTAAATCTGGGACTTCAAATTGTAAATCTTCATTTAATGCAAGATTAATACCACTTACACCGGAAGATATTCTTTCGGGGTAGCTTAACGCATAAGATATTGGTACTTTCATGTCAGGAGTGCCTAGTTGAGTAAGGCTACTTCCATCAATAAATTCAACGAGTGAATGAACAATACTTTGTGGGTGGATTAGTACTTCAATATTTTTATAGTCAATTTTAAACAAAAATGCAGCCTCAATGACTTCCAATCCTTTGTTCATCATTGTTGCAGAGTCTATAGTCACTTTCTTTCCCATTGTCCAATTTGGATGATTTAATGCATCCTCAATACTTACATTCTTCAATTCATTTAATGAATAATTTCTAAAAGGACCACCAGAAGCAGTTAAAATTAATTTATTAATTTCATTTGGATTATTTTGGTTGTGAATAACTTGAAAAATTGCATTATGCTCACTATCAACCGGGATAATGAAGCCATTGTTTTTTGAACATGCTTTAGATAATAAGCTACCTGCCATTACCATAGACTCTTTATTAGCCAAAAGAATTTGCTTCCCTTTTTTGGCAGCTTCAAATGTTGATACTAGACCAGCAGCACCAGAAATTGCAGCAAGAACAGTAGACACTTTTTTGTGTCCTGCTATAAAACGATATCCATCTGCACCAAATAAAACTTCTATATTTAATTGCTTTTCTTTCAATAACTTTTGTAAAAGTAATTGGGATTTTTCATCTTTAGTAACAATATATTTTGGATTAAATTCTAAGGCTTGAGTAAGTAATAAATCAACATTTTGATAGCCAGACAAAGCAAAAATATTAAATTTACCTGGATGAAGCTTGATGACGTCTAAGGCACTACATCCTATGCTACCAGTTGAGCCAAGTATTGAAATTGTTTTCATTTACAGATACTCAAAAGTTCTCAATAAAAAGTATAAAATTGGAATTGTAGGACAAAAACTATCCAGCCTATCGAAAAATCCACCATGACCTGGGATTAGATTGCTACTATCTTTAATTTTTGCCATTCTTTTTAAAAAAGATTCATAGATATCACCATACAAACTTAGAGCAGTTACTAAAAAGGCAAGTAAGATGCCATAAAATATATCCAAAGACCCATGAATATGAAGAATTGAGATAAATATTACGTTAGACAAGAATCCACCTAAGAGTCCCTCAAAGGTTTTACCCGGACTAATTTTTTTTACTATCTTTATACTACCAAATTTTTTCCCTGAAAAATATGCACCAATATCAGCAAGCCAAATCATTAAAATAATTATTAGTAATAAATTTTTATTTAAAATAAAAATAGACATGGTGGAAAGTACCATTGGTGTAATTAAAAATAAGCCATAAAACACCTTAATAAATGGATTGGTAGATATTTTTTTATATAAGATATCAAAAGGTACAATAAATAGCCAAAAGATTATGCTTAAAGCAGCTAGAAAAGGAATTGCAATGGATATAAAATCTGAAATTAATGGATATAAAATATTGGTAAAATAAAAATATTCGGAAAGATTAAAGAAATTACCAAAATTTGACGTGAAGGTCGCTATAAAATATATAAATAATGGAGCTGATGCCAAAGCCCAGAAAAAAGCTAAGCTGAAACTATATAATTTTAATATTTTACTTAACTCAAACAATAAAAATCCACCAACAGCTAAAACTAAAAATTCAAAAAAAACATAATCTAAAAAAAAGTAAGTGAGACTAAATAAGCCAAACATAATTATTGAGGATTGTATTCGCTCCTTAAGCATTAAATATCACCTTTAAGGTTGCCAAATTTTCTTTCCGTATTTTGAAAAAAATATAAAGCCTTAACAAAGTCTTTTTCCGAAAAATCTGGCCAAAGTGTATCAATAAAATATAATTCAGAATAAGCAATTTGCCATAAAAGAAAGTTACTCAATCTTTTTTGCCCACCCGTTCTAATTAATAAATCGACATCTGGCATATTTTTGGTGTAAAGGTTATCGGTTAAATCTTTCTCTAATAAAGTTCCAATTTTACTTTTAGGTATATTATTTACTGCCATTATTATTTCAGATCGAGCACCATAATTTAATGCAATATTTAAATTTAATCCTTTATTCATAGAAGTTTTTTTAATTAAAGATTTGATCTTAACCTGAAGATCTTTACTAAAAATAGTAATATCTCCTAATATTTGAACTTTTATATTATTTTTAATGAGTTTGTCTGTTTGAGTGTTAATTGAATCAGAAAAAAGTTTCATCAAACCATTTATTTCTTCAGTAGGTCGGTTCCAATTTTCTGTACTAAACGCATACAAAGTAATAATTGGAATTTTGTATGTAATCGCTGATTTAATTATTACCTGAAGTGAATCTAAACCCTTTTTATGTCCCGCTATTCTTGGGAGCATTCTTTTTTTTGCCCAACGGCCATTTCCATCCATTATCACAGCAACGTGTTTAGGTTCTTTTGTTGGATCTAAAAATCTTTTTTTAAGAAAATAAAACAGATTGCCGCCTCTAACCTAGATAACCAACAAATCTTTTTCTTTTGCATCGATAAGCCTATCAACCTCAATAATAAAATCATCAGTAATTTTTTGAATATTTTCCTGCATTCTTCTTTCATCATCCTCACTAATTTCTTTTTCCTTGGACATTTTTTTTAATGTCTCATTACAGTCACGTCGAATACTCCTAATTGAAATTTTGGAATTTTCACCTTCAGACTTTACAACTTTTATTAAGTCTTTTCTTCTTTCTTCAGTTAAAGCAGGCATTGGGATACGTATTATATCACCTGAAGTAGCAGGATTTAATCCCATATCACCTTCTCGAATTACTTTTTCAATGGTTTGGATCATAGTTTTTTCATATGGCTGCACATTAATTGTTGTAGCATCTGCTACTGTAATATTTGCAAGCTGGGTTAACAATGTTTGAGCTCCATAATAATCAACTGACACATGATCCAAAATACCAGCATGCGCCCTACCCGTTCTTATTTTTGATAAATCCAATTTTAGAGAATCGATGCTTTTTTGCATTCTTACTTTTGCTTTTTCTGTAACCTCACTCATTTTTCTTATTCCTTTTCTTAATTCATAGTAACTAAAGTACCCTCTTCTTTTCCAAGAAGAATATTTTTTAATGCATTTTCCTTAAAAATATTAAAAACTACAATTGGTAACTTTTGATCCCTGCAGAGGGTGAATGCTGTTGCATCCATTACCTTAAGGTTTTTATTTATCGCCTGATCAAATGTGACAGTTCTATACAGCTTGGCTTCTGGATTTTTTTCTGGATCATCTGAAAATATTCCATCAACTTTTGTTGCCTTAATCATAACATCAGCATTAATTTCCATAGCCCTTAAAGCAGCAGCAGTATCAGTAGTAAAAAATGGATTTCCAGTGCCAGCAGCAAATATAACAATTTTTTTATCTTCGAGATATCTTATTGCTTTACCTCTAATATATGGCTCTACAATTTGCTCTATATTAATAGCAGATTGAACCCTACTATTAATACCTGCATGTTTCATAGCATCCTGAAGTGCTAATGAATTCATCACTGTTGCAAGCATCCCCATGTAGTCTGCAGTTGCTCTATCCATTCCTGCCGCCCCAAGAGCAACCCCCCTAAAAATATTTCCGCCACCAATAACAATTGCTATCTCAGTTCCAATAGAAATTGCCAACTCTATTTCCTTTACTATTTTATTTATAATTTCTGGATTTACGCCAAAAGAATCATTCCCCATTAAAGCCTCACCGGATAACTTAAGAAGAATTCTTTTGTATTTAATATCTGCCATATTAGTATTTTAGCTTGTTTTAGATTAAAAAAAAGGATTGTAATCACAATCCTTTTAAAAAAATTAACTTTTACCGTTAATGCTAAGCTTTAGAAGCCGCTGCAACTTCAGCTGCAAAATCTTCCTCTTTTTTTTCAATTCCATCACCAACAATGAAGATGTAAAAAGAATGTATTGTTGCATCATTATTTTTTAAAAGCGTTTCTATTGTAACTTTTTCATTTTTAACAAAAGATTGATTAAGTAATGTAATCTCTTTTAAGAATTTATTAACGGATCCATCTGCAATTTTTGAAAGCATCTCTTCAGGCTTTCCTGCTTCCTTCGCTTTTTCTATGGCAACTCGTCTTTCAGTTTCAATAAGCTTAGGATCAACACCACTTCTATCTATAGCCTTTGGCTTTGTAGCTGCAATATGCATTGCTATATCTTTTCCCAACTCTTTATTACTAGATTCTAAATCAAGAATAACCCCAAGTTTTGAGCCATGAATATAGGAATATAAAGAACCTTTGGCAATGAGGTTAACAAACCTTCTTGGAGTTACATTTTCACCAATCTTACCAACTAATTGCGTTCTTAACTCCTCAACACTCTTGCCACCAATCTCTGCTTGAGCTAAACCATCTATATCTTTAAGTTTTTGTTCAACAATAACTTCTGCTGCTTTGTTTGTAAAATTAAGGAACTCCTCATTTTTAGCACAAAAATCTGTTTCAGAATTAACCTCTAGCATTGCACCAAACTTACTATCTTTTGATATATAAGAACTCACTACTCCTTCAGCTGCAACTCGTCCTGCCGCTTTTGTAGCTTTATTACCAAAACGAACCCTGAGAATTTCCTCAGCTCTTGACATATCGCCACCAGCCTCAGTCAAAGCTTTTTTACAATCCATCATTGGTGCATCTGTTTGCCCTCTCAATGCCATCACCATACTTGCTGTTATTTCAGACATTATTGTATGCTCCTATTTGTACTAGTTTAGGTAGTTTTATCGTCAGATGATGCAGACTTTTCTTTCTCATCCGCCTTTTCTTTCTCATCCGCCTTTTCTTCTGCAACCATTTTTGCAAGATCTTCTATAGCCTTGTTTTTGCCATCAAGAATTGAGTCAGCCATTCCTCTTGCATATAATCGAATTGCTCTGCTGGAATCATCATTACCAGGTATTACATAATTGATATTATCAATTGAATTATTTGTATCGACGATGCCAATAATTGGGATTCCTAATTTTGCTGCTTCTTCAACGGCTCCGTTTTCATATCCGACATCAATGATAAAAATTGCATCAGGTAAGGAGATCATATTTTTTATTCCACCAATAGATCTTTCTAATTTGTCATATTCTCTTTTTAGATTAAGGGCTTCTTTTTTAGTTAGTCTTTCAGTGCCGCCGTCTTCAAACATTGCCTCTAACTCTTTCAATCTCTTAATCGATTGCTTTACAGTTTTAAAGTTTGTTAACATGCCACCTAGCCATCTATAGTTAACATATGAACAATCCGCCCTAATTGCTTCCTCTTTTAATATATCTCTAGCTTGCCGTTTAGTACTAACAAATAAAATGCGTCCTTTATTAGCAGCAAGAGTTTTTGCGTACTTCAAGGCATCATTAAACATAGGTAATGTTTTTTCAAGATTTACGATGTGAATTTTATTTCTATCCCCAAAAATATATGGTGCCATTTTTGGATTCCAGTAACGAGTTTGATGTCCAAAATGAACACCCGCTTCTAACATTTGTCTCATAGTTATAGACATGTGGTATTTCTCCTTGTAAGGGTTAATCACTTCATTAAGTTTAAAATGA
>MDTF01001844.1_pt1 | contig 14196 bp, 12 predicted proteins | sample 811191 | NCBI WGS metagenome assembly MDTF01 (sample SAMN05326649, study PRJNA326480) | marine metagenome | isolation source: seawater | place: Southern Ocean | collected 2011
CACGGATCTCAACGATCCCTTTCTCGCGGCTGTCGCGCAACATGTTCACAATTGTCGCGCGGCTGACCTGCATCCGCTTTGCGATCTCGCTTTGGGTAAGGCCCTGGCCGTAGTACAGCATCGCCACATTTGCGAGAATCGCGTCTTTGTCACTTTTAGGTCGGTTGGTTTTGGAAGAACTGGACATAGGTCAACTGCTAACCTTCTTTGCCCCCTTTTGCCCATAGTTTTGTTTGAACCATTTGTAGCAGCGGTCGATTTCTTCGGGAGGGAGTTCGTCCACCGCACCACGCAGCATCGCCAGATGGGTCGTCATCGCGGCCTCTTCTAAATACATCGCAAAAGAAGTGGCCTGCGTCGCAGACGTGCCCATGGTAAAAACCCCATGGGCTTTAACCAGTGCCGCCCAGCCGCCATCGGCAGCCTCGACAACCGCTTGGCCAGTGTCCACTTCGCCTGGTGTTGCGTAGCGTGAACAGGGAATATCGCGGCCCAACATATGGGTGATCGGGGTCATAACCGCAGGAATGCGTTCGCCGCGTGCGGCAAAGCTGGATGCGTAGGGCGAATGTGTGTGCGTGATACCAAGAACGTCAGCCCGGTGTTTGTAGATATATAAATGCAAACCCGTGTCGACCGACGGCTTCATGTCGCCTTCAATAACGGTGCCATCCATATCAACAACAACCATCGTCTCTAGTGTGAGTTTAGAAAAATTCACCCCGGAAGGTTTGATCACAACCAATCCAGTTTCAGGATCACGCCCTGACACATTGCCGCCGGATCCGACAACCAACCCGTTACGGGGCAGTTCGTGGTTTTGGTCACAGACTTCATCTTTCAGGGCTTCTAACATTTATAGTCCTTCCGGCTTTCCTTGGGGGTAGATCACGATCTTCAGCGATTTTCCGGCTTCGACCAACATTTTGAAGGCCCTAGCGCTGTCTTGGATGTCAAAATGATTGGTGATGGCGCGTTTGGCGTCAATGCGGCCCGCGTCAAGCAGCCGGAAATAGCTATATGTGTCAGTATGGTCAGAGGAATATTTCGATGTGATGGTGATCTCATCGAAATACGCCTTATTGCCGTCCCGCACCCAGTCTTCGCCCGGTGCCAGTGGCGCACCAAGATGTAGCGTGCCGCCTGCTTCGACTAAGGCTTCCGCCTGCGCCCAAGCCGACGCGAAGGGTGCAATGACGATGACCGTGTCCGCGAGCCGGCCATTATTCAGATCACGCATGGCCGCAACCGCATCTGTGGTCTTGGGGTTGATTGTGTGCGTTGCACCGAACTCTCGGGCTTTTTCCAGCCGCCAATCAGAGAAATCCAGCGCAATCACTTTGCCCGCACTAAATAGCGGAGCCATATGCACGAACCCCTGCCCCATAAATCCCGCGCCAACGACAGCGACAGTATCTCCCGGCTGGATGTTGCAATGCTTCAACCCACCCATGACGCATGACCACGGCTCGATTGTGATGGCCTCAGCGGGGGTCATGCTATCCGGAATGCGGTGAACGTCCATGCGCAAATGCTGGGCCGTCACGGCGTAGTATTCACACACACCGCCGGGGTTCAATTTCATTTGGCTGTAAAACGGATCACGCGTGAAGCGACCACGCAGCGATAGGTGCGATTGGACACGGCCGACATGGTGATTGACGAACAATCTCTCGCCGACTTTGTAATCGGTGACATTCGCGCCGACCTCAACGACTTCGCCGATGGGCTCATGACCGAGAACCTTGGGCTGGGATTTCTTGTACCAGGCCATCGTTTCGCCGCCGCACAAACCGCAGGCGAGCGTTTTGAGTAAGATATCGTCAGGACCAATTTCAGGCACGGGGCGCTGTTCGATGCGGATGTCGTCAATGGCGTGATATACCGCTGCTGTCATCATATTGCTCATGCTTATGTCCTCATCGCGGTCCAGATGGCGCGGCTTGCTTCGATTGTCTTTAGATACGTCGCGAACAACTTGTCATACGCGGTGTGAGCTGTGGGGTCGGGCGTGTAGACCGCAAATTCTTCATCACGATGGGCGACCATTGGGTCAAGCGCGCCAGTGGCGCCCCCCCCGATCAAAGCAGCCCCCCATAGCCCGTGATCTTCTCCTGCATTTGCCAAGACGGTCACGCCAATGATGTCGGCAATGATTTGACACCACAAAGGATTGCGTGCGCCACCACCTGTTAGCACGACCCGTTCGGGACTTGGGATATCTTCAACATGGAGGCAGTGGCGCAGGCTGAGGCCTGTGCCTTCCATAACAGCACGGGCAAGATCGGCCTTCGTTGTGCTAGCGTGCATACCCAGAAAAGATGCCGCCGCCTCGGGCGCAACAAAGGGGGCACGTTCGCCTGTAAGGAACGGCAGGAACATCACCCCATTGGCACCCGGCGGAACATGCTGCGCGATTTCGTTAATCTTGGCCGCGATTTCACCTGCGTCCGTGCCGCCAAAGCTATTGGGATGAAGTGCCGCAAACCAATCAAAGGCAGAGGCCCCCGATTGCGGTGCAAGCACCCTGATCCAGTCGCCGGTGATTGGATGGTGCACAGTAGCCGCCACCGGGGGCGACAGAAAAGGAGTCGGGCTTTTGATGTAAGATAAGACTGCTGTCGTCCCAAGAATTAAGCACATATCACCGGGTGCATTCAGCCCAACACCTGTCATCATCGCCGCGAGATCAAGCGCACCGACGGCCACAGGAACAGATGGCAATCCGACGCTGGCCATGAGTTGACCGCCAACCTCTGATGCTCTGCGCGGCTTGGACAATTTGTCAGACAGGTTAGGAAGACCAATGGCCGCGAAAACCTGCGGCGCATAGGTATCTGTTTCAAGATCAAGGAACGGAATCGTTGCATCGCTATAGTCCGTGCCCAAAGCACCTGTCAGCTTGTAAACAATCCAGTCTTTCGCAAAGAGGATGTGAGCGGCGCGGGCTAACGCTTCTGGTTCGTGGTCTTGCACCCAGGCGAGGGCCGCACCTGCCGTACCGGGCCAGATCGCCGTGCGCGACTGGCGACTAATAATATCTGCGGTCCCGTCCTCTATCCAGCCTTGCACATAACTGCTGGCACGCGCGTCATTCCAAAGAATCGCAGGGCGGATTGGCTGCATCTGCGCGTCCAACATCCACAATCCGTCGCCTTGCCCACATACACCAATGCTTCGCACGTCGGCTGCGTCGATCTCTTTCGCGATCTGATAGAGGCAAGTCCGGACGGCGTCCCACAGATCATTCATATCCAGTTCTGAAAAACCATCTTCCGGGCGCATTACTTTCACGGGATGGCGCGCCTCAACGATCTGAACACCTGCGTTGGTGTACGCGGCAGCCTTCACAGCGGTGGTCCCAACATCCACCCCAATGAACACATCCTTTGCCACAACAAACCTCCCAGTTAATAATTGACACATGACATACATTTTGTCATATGTTAAGTACGAAAAGCAATTGCGAGCACACAATCTGACGCAGATACTTTAACTTACGTGTCGTGGACGGAGGAGGTCCACGTGGCGTTCTGGGAGGAAAAACTGATGAAATTCATAATGAAAACCGCGGCCATTCTGGCGACGTCGGCCTCTTTCGCTAGCATGGCTGCTGCCGGTGGTCATTTGTCGCTGGAGGGCAAAACAATCGGTGTGGCCGTGGTCGGCACACAGCATTTCTGGGATCGCGAGGCGTTTAATGGCGCTGTGAGTACAGTCGAAGAGCTGGGCGGAACAGTTGTGGCTGTTGACGGTGGTCGCGACAATCAAGTGCACGCGGACAATCACGATGTTCTGCTGAACCAAGGCGTTGATGCGGTTATTTCCATTCTCGGCGACGGCGCGGTTGAGCCCAAGTTTGAAGCGCTTCAGGCTGCGGGTATTCCGGTCTTTACTGTTGACCACCAATCCCCGTTTGGAGTGAATAACACCACATCCGACAACTACTACATGGGCACGACAATTGGTCGTTACATGGCTGATGCTATCGGTGGCGAAGGCGAAGTTGCGGTGTTCAATGCGTTTGAAGGTGCACTGCGGATCTGTGGTATTCGTGCGGGTCTTTGGAAGTACGTTCTCGAGGATTATCCAGGTATCAACATTATCGAGCCTGAGCTGGCCGAAGAATTTGCAAACGCGCCCGAAGATGCACGTCAAAAGACGCTTGATTTGCTGAGCCAATATCCAGAAGGCACTCTCGACGCGATCCACGTTGGCTGCTGGGACCAACCAGCAATTGGCATCGTTCAAGCGCTTGAAGAAGCAGGCCGGACCGATGTTTTAGTCACCGCACTTGATGGAGGCCCAGATACGCTGGAGATCATGGCTGAAGAAGGATCACCCTTTGTGGCCAACGTCGCGCAACAGCCAAACCTGATTGGGTCAACCTCTGCGATGAATGTCGCACGTCATTTCGCTGGCGAAACTTTGTTGCCCCAAACCTTTGTTGACGTTTACCCCGTCAACGGTCCCGAAGAAGCAAAAGCCGCTTACGCCGCGCTTGGCTACGGCACACTCGACTAATCAAACCAACCTGAACGGGGCGGCATGTTATTGTCCGCCCCGTTCGTCTAAGTTTCCCAAACTGCATAGTCCGAACGTGAGGTAACCTGCCGTGGCAGACGCCCTTTTGAAGATGCACGCCATAACTAAGTCCTTTCCGGGGGTTTTGGCGTTGGATGCGGTTGATCTGGATGTACGCCGTGGTGAAATTCACGGGCTTGTTGGCGAAAACGGCGCAGGCAAATCCACAATCATCAAAGTTTTGGCGGGTGTTTACCGCGCGGATGGTGGTTCTGTCGCAGTTGATGGGGCGACGTTGGTCGATGTAACGCCACGTGCGATTCACGCGGCGGGAGTGCGGTTTATCCACCAAGAATTGCACTTGGTGCAACACTTCACGGTGACTGAGTCCGTGTTCATGGGGCAAGAAATATCAACCATTTCAGGGCTATCTCGCGGAGACATGCGCGCGCGCGCAGAAGCGTTTTTTCGCGATGTATTGGGTACCGAAATACCCGGCAATATCCTTATTCGCGATCTTGGGATCGCGGAACGCAAACTGGTACAGATCGCCCGTGCACTGATTGATGGTGCCGCGAAACTGGTCGTTTTTGATGAACCCACGGCACCGTTATCGAGCGGCGAAGTCGCAAAGCTTTTCACCGCAATTTCCAAACTAAAAGAACGCGGGATCACGATGATCTACGTGTCGCATTATCTGGCGGAAATAACAGACATCTGCGACCGCGTGACAGTTCTGCGCAATGGCCAGAACGTGCAGGTATTTGAGGAAATTCATTCTGACAGCGCCGATGCGATGATCACTGCGATGGTTGGGCGCGAGATTGACGCGCTGTTTCCAAGCGGATCCCACAAAGCCGCTGAACCCGTTTTGGCGATTAAAGGTCTGAGCCACGCGCAGTTCACTGATGTTGATTTGACCGTCCATGCGGGAGAAATTGTTGGCATCGCCGGCCTCATTGGCTCCGGGCGGGAAGAGTTGATCGACACGCTCTACGGCCTGAAATCCCCGACGGATGGTACGATGACATTTGAAGGCGCGCCATTGCGCCTTGCTACGCCCGCCAGCGCGGTTGCCGTCGGGATCGTTTTGGTCCCACGGGATCGCCGCCATGACGGGCTGGTTCTGGACATGTCTGTCAGTGACAATGTGAACCTGGCATCGCTCGACGATATTTCGACCGCATTGATTGAGAGGCGCAAACAAGGTCTGGCTAAGGCCAAAGAGGTAGCCGAAACGCTGGATATCCGCCCACGCGATCCATCCGCGACCTCGCGCAATCTGAGTGGCGGCAATCAGCAAAAGGTAGTTCTTGGTCGCTGGCTCACCCGTGGGGCCAAACTGTTTATGCTCGATGAGCCGACTGTGGGCGTCGACGTTGGTGCCAAGGTTGAGATTTATGCGCTGGTCGAAAAGCTTGCCGCAGACGGCGCGGCAGTGCTGATGTCATCGTCTGACCCCGGCGAATTGGTGGGCCTGTGCGATCGGATCATTGTGATGTTGCGCGGAAAGGTTATCAGCGAAATAAACACGAATGGGTTGGGCGTGGATCATCTGGTCGCTCTCACGACAGGAGGGCAAGACGTATGACGACTATTAAACCAACCCTCCAACGTGCCCTTGCGATCCTGCCATTGGCCGTGTTTGCGATGTTGTTAGCTTACCTGAGCATCGCATCGAGCAATTTTTTGTCAGCCTCCACGATTGAACTGATCCTCAAACAAGCCGTGCCAACTGTGGTCGTCAGCATTGGTCTTGCCACTGTTGTGATTGCGGGTGGCGATGATGTTGTGTCCGGCGGCATTGATTTGTCCATTCCCGCGACCGCGATCATCTGTGCTGCAATTATTGCCGATCAAGTGACCAACAATGAGGCGTCGATTATCATCGGTTTGATATTGGCCTTTGGCGCTGCAGCAATCATCGGCGCGGTAAACGCAGGCCTTGTGGTTTGGGTCCGGATGACCCCGCTTTTAGCAACATTGGCGACGTCCGTTGCTGTGGTTGGCGTCACTAAAGTCATCTCGGAAAGCAAACGCATTGGCGTGTCCGATCCAGCCGTCATCTTTATTCGTGACGACCGTATCTTAGGCGTCGCTGCTGGCGTCGTCCTTACAGCGATCATTGCGGTTGCGTTCTGGCATTTGGTGCATCGCACCCGTTGGGGGATGAGTTTGCAGGCAACGGGTGGCAGCCGTGACGCCGCTGAAATCAGCGGAATCGACACCAAACGGTTTGTGGTTCAATCGTTCTTGCTGGCAGCGTTTGCTGGATGGCTCGCATCGATGTTTGTGCTTGCACGGGGGTCAGGATCGTCCCCAGGGTCTGAGGAAAACCTGCTGCTTGAAATGGTGCTGGCGGTGTTTCTTGGTGCCGCGTTTTCACCGCGCCGCGTGGTCACCGTTTGGGGCGCAGTTTTGGGGGCTGTGTTGGTGTCTGCACTTTCGGTTGGTTTTATCTCGGTCGGGGTAAACGTCTTTTGGACGGGCTGCATCAAGGGCGGGTTAATTTTGTTGGTCGTCGCCTCGGCATCGGCGGGGGGTGAAAGATGAAATCCCTATTCGCACGCTATGGCTTTCTTTTCATAATCGCCGGATACTTTGCGTTATTTTCGTTCTACAGTCCGGCGTTTTTGACCGTCGGTAACCAGATCAACATTGTTGAAGGGTCGTCAATCCTGTTGATCCTTGCCCTTGGCATGACGCTTGTGGTTGCCATGGGCGGTATCGATCTGTCCGTTGGGATTGCCTTTGATCTTGGTGCAGCCTTTGCGGTTGTCGCGCTTAAAGAATACAATGCGCAATGGGAATTGGCTTGCCTGATTGGCGTCATCGGCGGCGTTTGCGTGGGTGTTTTGAATGCGTTTTTGATCGTCGGCCTCAAGGTCAGTCCGTTTATGGCGACTTTAGGCACGTTCTTTATCGGGTCTTCTGTGCAGCGTATTTTCACCAACGGTGGTGGGCCAATCTCATTTCGCCGCATGCCGCAAGAATACCGTGATCTGGCGGTGGGTGATGTGTTCGGCATCCCCACAGAGATCGTCATCGCAGCCTTTGTGTTGGTCCTGTATTTCATCTTTTTAGAACGCTCTATCTTGGGTAAGCGCATCCACGCGATTGGCTTGCAAAAGTCGGCTGCAAACGTGGCAGGCATACCCGTGCGCCGCTATATGTTCTTGGCGTTAATCATCGCATCTGCTACCTGCGCAATTGGTGGACTGATCGGGTCGGCCAATATTCGGATGTTCACGCCGCTTGCCGGCTATTCATATCTGCTGGATGCGATTGCGGCGGTGTTCATCGGCGCATCCATTCACCCCAAAGGACGCCCCAATGTCATTGGCACGCTGATTGGCGTGTTGTTTTTGGGTATGATCGGCAATGGATTGAACTTGATGGGGCTGAACTTCAATCTCAAGGATGCGCTGTCTGGTTTGATTTTGGTTGGAGCGTTGGCACTGGCCGTAGGGCAGAAACGGCTGCGTTAGGCGGGGTACAAACGTGGCTGGTTGTGGACGTTCAGGTCGGGCAGTTCGCCCTCCCATTTCGTCACGCTGACCAATGCCGTATGCGCGATATTGCCTTGGCTTAATCCTGTTGATCCTTTGTCGATAGTGAGCACATTGGGGTTGCCATGTACGCAGATCGTTTGCCCATCGATGTCTTGCAAATCAAGCCAAGCACCTGTCGCAAGCCAAAGGCAATCCCAGCGGATCGATTCAGACAGATTGACCCCCACCAAGCAAGCACCTTGGTCGTTTTGGATCAAGGCGATGTCACCCTCTGAAAGTCCGTATTTGCGGGCTGTAAGGGGATGTAAACAACAAGGTTCGCGCCGGTGGATCTTGCTGTCCAAAGATACAGAACCGCTGTCGTTTTGGCCGTGAAGCCGTGTGTCCGGCTGACCTGATATCAGATGCAGTTGATGGGGCTTTGCATCGCCAAGCCATACTACAGGGGGGATCCATTGTGGGAATGGCGGGCAGTCAGGGATGGTCATAACCTCAATTTCCAGACTGAAAATCTCTATCTTGCCGCTCCGGGTTTTTAGCGGGTATGCGTTTGGATCAGCGATGAAATCTTCGAACAGAATGCGTGTTTCGTCCGTATCGGGCACATCAAACCGCCCCTGTGTGCGCAAGTCGTCAAAGTCAGGCAAGACATAACCGTCTTTATTTGCGCGTTTCTGGCAACCAGACCAAATGTAACGCTGCCAACCTTCGGCGCTACGCCCTTGGGTGAAATCTGCGTGAGTGCCCATGCGCTTGGCCAAAGCGGACAAGATATCATAATCGTTGCGCGCTTCACCTTCGGGGGCCTTTACGGCCGACATGTAGATCAGCGCCGTATCCCGGCGGTTTATCATCAGATCGTTGCGTTCCAATGGACTAGTCGCAGGTAGCACAATATCAGCGCGCCGCGCGGTAGCCGTCCAGCTGTGATCCATAACCACCACGGTTTCAGGCTTGCGCCATAAACGGTCAAGGCGGGAAAGGTCTTGATGGTGGTGGAATGGATTGCCGCCCGACCACCAGATCAGTTTCGCGTCAGGATAAGTGCGGGACTGGCCATCATAGGTGTAGCTCCCGCCCAGATGTTCCAGCATGTCAGCCACACGCGCGACGGGGATGAAATCAGAAACAGGATTTCGCCCTTGCGGCAGGGACGGCCAGTTGATCAGCTTGCGCGCGCGCCCGACAGGTTCCGTCGACCCGTAGCCAAAACCGAACCCCGTGCCGGGCCCACCAATTTGACCCAATAGACACGCCAGCGTCAGACCCGCCCAAAGTGTCACCTCACCATGATCTGCGCGTTGTACGCCCCAAGCCATGGTAATCATAGTTTTTGTGGTGGCCATCTGTTGGGCCAAATCGCGGATCGTCTGGCAGGGTATATCGCAAATATCGGCGGCCCAGTCAGCGGTCTTTGGAATACCATCGTTTGCTCCCATGACATATTCCTCAAACACTTCAGCGCCGTGGGCATAGCGTTTCAGAAAGGTGCGATTTACGTGGCCGTTCGTGAACACTTCATAGGCAAGCGCAAGGATCAGAGCGGTGTCCGTGCCGGGGCGCGGAGAAATCCATATTGTGTCGCCGGACATGTCGTCGCCTTTGGGCGAGATGTTGAACATCACACAACCATTTGCCGCTGCTTTATCTAGCCAGTCTTGCGTGTCATGGCGGGACGTTCCGGCAGAGTCGATTTGAGATGGGCGTTTGGAAACGCCACCAAACGCCACCAAAGTTTCGCAGTGCTTGGCAATCAACGGCCAGCTGGTCATCTGATCTTGGAACGCGGGTTTTGTTAAACCTGTGACATAGGGCAACAGCACTTCGGCACCTGCATGGGAATACGTGTTTACCGACCCAGTATAACCGCCAATGGTATTCAAGAATTTTCGCAGCTGCGACTGAGCATGATGAAATCTGCCAGCCGAGGCCCAGCCATATGAACCTGCAAAAATTGCCTTGTTGCCGTAGGTCTCAATCACACGATTAAGCTCGTCCGCCAGAATATCCAACGCCTCATCCCACGGTAGCTCAACAAAACCTGCATCACCGTGTCGATCCTGATCGCGTCCGTTCAGCCAACCCTTGCGGATGCTAGGCCTTAAGATGCGGGTTTGGGTGTTTTGCATAGCATCCAACCAACCAGCCCCGATCCGCGAGGGGTGTGGGTCATCAGGATCAGAGGTCAGAGCAGGCCCATCTTCACCTGTTTGAATGCGGTAAGTTCCCCAATGGGCGGCTGTCCATTTGTTGGCCATAAAAAAAGTCCTTCGTCAGCAGATTAAGTTTGCATATGACACACAATTTGACATATGTAACCTTAGAGGGGCAATCATAAAATGAGTATACCATGGCCGAAGCGCTGAAAAACGAAAAATCGACCGAGGATGTTGCCCTTGCGATCCGTCGCCGTGTGTTTGAACATGCGATGCGCAACAATGGCGGTTATCTGTCGCAGGCGTGTTCGGCTGCTGAACAGCTGGCGTGGCTTTACAATGAAGAGCTGAATTTGGGTGATCCTACCCTACCGATGATCCCCAAACCGTTTGGGGGCGTGCCGCACGCCGACAATCCAAATTACCACACTGGCGCTGGGTATAACGGTCCGTTTGAGCCGCAGTTTGATCGTTTGTTCATAGCACCCGCGCACTACGCTTTGGTCGCCTATGCCACGTTGATTGAAACGGGTCGCATGGCTGCTGAAGGGCTTGAGATGTTCAACAAAGACGGATCAAGCGTTGAGATGATCGGCGCAGAACATTCCCCCGGTATGGAGGTCCACAACGGCACGCTTGGCATTGGATTGTCGACGGCGTCGGGCCTGGCATGGGCGCGCAAGAAGCGTGGCGAGACGGGCAAAGTCTGGGTCTATATGTCTGACGGAGAAGTCCAAGAAGGCCAGACATGGGAGGCGATCCAGTGCTGTGCGCACCACCGCATCGACAACGTCAAAGCAATCATGGACGTCAATAAACAGCAATGCGACGGCGCGATGGACAGCGTAATGGAGGTCGGCAATATCAAGACCAAGATGGAAAATTTTGGCGCTGTGGTCGTCGAAGTGGACGCCCATAACTTGAATGATATGCGCGATGCGACCAAGGTCAAACACAAGGGCAAGCCATTGATTATTCTTGCCAATTCAAACCCATTCCACACGATGCCAATCCTTGAGGAACGGTTCCCGCGTCTGCATTACGTGCGGTTCAAATCCGAAGACGAGCGCGCTCGTATGAACGTATCCATTGCTGACTCGCTGGGTATTGATCCCATCGATTATACGCACTGATCAGGAGTAACTGACATGGTAGAAATGGTAAGCCGCCCATATGAGCGCGCCTTTGAAAAACACGCGATCGCGAACCCCGATGTGCTGTGCATCTCGGCAGATCTGACGTCGTCGTGCGAGATTGACAAGTTCCGCGATAACCACCCGGACCAGTTCCTGTCGATGGGTATGGCAGAGCAAAACATGATGAGCTTTTGCGGCGGGCTCGGCCTTGCCGGATATCGCCCGTTTATCCACACATTCGGCGTTTTCACTTATCGCCGCCCCTATGATCAGTTGATGGCGTCGATTGCCTATCCCCGCCGCAAGGTGCGGATCATGGGGTTTTTGCCGGGCATCACCACGCCCGGTGGCATGACGCACCAAGCGATTGAAGACATCAGCGTAATGCGCTCGATGCCGAATATGACGATCTTAGAGACCGGCGATGCGACCGAGGTCGAAAGCATCTGTGAAGCCGCCGACAGCATCGATGGTCCTGTCTATTGCCGCGTGCTGCGTGGATCCATGCCGCGTCTGTTTGATACGCCCATCGTGGTCGGCCAAATGCGAGAGCTGAACCTTGGCAATGACGTGTTGATCATCACCGCAGGCATCACCACAGAAGAAGCAATGCGCGCGACCAAGGCGCTTGAGGGGGCGGGGGTGTCCGTGCGGCATCTGCATCTGAACACGATCAAACCGTTCAATGAACAGGCCATTTTGGATCATATCAATTCGGTCAAAGGCGGGGTGATCACACTTGAAAACCACGTGACAGAGGGGGGCATCGGATCGCTCGTGGCTGAGGTCATGGCCGACAACGGTGTGGGCAAAAAGCTGAAGCGGTTGGGGTTAAAAGATACCTATGCGCATGGTGGCAGCCGCGCATATCTAATGCGCTACTACGGGCTGGACGCGTTGGCATTGACCAAGGGTGTTGAAGATCTGCTGGGTCAAAAACTTGACATCTCAGAGGCAGACCTGTCCGAGGCCCGCGTGGACGCCGTGCATTCGCTGGCCAAGGCAGAAGGGTTGTGAGTACGCCTACTATCCCAGACAGAATGCGCGGTATCCGCTGTCATGGGTTTGGCGGACAACATCAGTTTCATGATGATTTGCCAGTGCCTAAACCAGCCACTGGCGAAGTATTGGTGCGTGTAGATGCGTCCGGCATATGCGCAGCGGACCGCGCTATGTGGACAGGCACTGCACCGTGGGGTCTGAGTTTCCCCTTTGTCCCAGGCCATGAATTCACCGGTACTGTGGTTGCACTCGGAACAGGTGCGCAAGAACGTCATGAGTTGATGATTGGGGACCGTACCGTTGCAGAGTTGAATATCACCTATGGAAACGATTTTTTCCGCCAGCGCGGCCTGTATCATTTGACCGACACAATGGATGTTTTGGGCGCAACATTGGACGGTGGTTGGGCAGAGTACATGCTTTATCCCACTGACGCACTGATCCACAAAGTGCCCGATGCGCTGTCATCTGATGCAGCATGTTACGTCGAACCTTTGGCGAACGCGATCCACGGTGTGCAGCGCGCAAACATCCAATTCGACGACGTCGTAGTTATCGCTGGTGCGGGTCCGATCGGTATGGGCATGGTGCAATCTGCAAAGCTAAAGACGCCGCGCAAACTTATTCTTGTTAACCCGGGGGCCGCCAAGCGCGAAACTGGCTTGCGCCTTGGCGCTGACATGGCTTTTGCGCCCGATGACCCGTTGTTAGATCAGGCAATCGGCGATCTGACACACGGACGCGGTTGCGATGTATTCCTTGAGGCATCAGGTCAGAATGCATCGTTCCAGCGCGGGTTAGAACTCGTGCGCAAGGCCGGAACGATCGTTGTCTTTGGCGTGTACAAGGAACCGGCCTTAATTGACCTGAATGTCTTTGGTGAATTCAAAGAACTGAATATTCTGGGCGGCCATCTCGCACCGTTCACTTATGGAACCGCGTTGAATTTGATGTCGCGGGGGCTAATCGATGGCGATGCCAGTATAACGCATCGGTTCGCATTGGAAGATTTCAATACAGCACTGGACAAAAAGCCAGACCAAAATGAGCTACAAATAAAAGTCGTTTTTGATCCTAGTGTTTGATTCTAAATAGACTTGGGACGATCGTGGGCACTGTCAGACAAAACCACTTCAGATCGGGCGAGCGCCCTTATAGCGTCTTTGGATGACAAAACATTCTCCATTTCGCTACTTCAAAACCAGCTCTGAAGTCATCCGACTTGCAGTAATGATGTCTGTTCGATTTTCCTTATCGATTCGTAATGTAGCGGACCTTCTCCATGAGCGAGGCGTTGACGTAAGTCATGAAACAGTCCAGCTTTGGTGGAACCTTTTTGGGCCAATGTTTGCCTCAGAGATTGCCAGAAAAAGGCGCGATCAGGCGCGCAGTGAACCAAGTCTCAAGTTCTTTTAATTCCGCGCGCATCTGCCGGCCCTGTTCTGCATAACGCCTTGCGACAGCGCGCTTCTCATTGGTATACTTCCCATGCGTGGTCCAGGCCGCTGTAAGCCGCGCCAGACCAGCTTCAGTCCGCGGGCCAGTAGATGTGCCGCCGCGCAGCCGACAGCGCCTATAGGCGTTTTCGCGGACCTCTGACAGGGCGTCTCCCCTTGCGGGTCTTGGCGCCGCACCGTTGGCCAGGCCAATCGGGGCCGAAACGCCATTTGTCACCTGTCTGGAACCTACCTTTTGCTATCTTTAAAACCACCGCTGCTACGGGGGTTTTATTATACCCCATTTTGGATGGTGTGACTAAGCAGGCGTGGCTTGGTCCACAGACCAAGGTCCAAGCAAAACAATCAAATGCCAACTTAGTCCAGTAACACTATAAGCAGGACAAAAGTTGGTGCTATATGGTCCGCG
>MDTF01006041.1_pt1 | contig 14193 bp, 14 predicted proteins | sample 811191 | NCBI WGS metagenome assembly MDTF01 (sample SAMN05326649, study PRJNA326480) | marine metagenome | isolation source: seawater | place: Southern Ocean | collected 2011
CCAAAAAAAAAAAAAAAAATTAAATTTTTAAATAAAGATTTTTTTAAAACTAAACTTAAATTACAGGATATGATCATCTCATATTATACAGCACAATTTATTCCCTCCAAGAAAAGACACATATTTTTTAAAAAAGTTTTCAATACTTTAGAGTGGGGTGGAGCTTTCGTAATGTTTGAAAAAATAAGAGCTTCTGACGCTAGGTTTCAAGATATGTTCACTTTATTATATCAAGACTTTAAGATAGATAAAGGACATGATTATTCCTCAATAATAGCTAAAAGCAAGTCATTGAAGGGCATACTAGAGCCATTTTCAGATAACGGAAATTTGTTTTTACTGAAAAATGCAGGCTTTAAAGATATTACTCCTATTTTTCAATGGTTATCTTTTAAAGGCTATCTATGTATAAAATGAATGCTAAAAAAATTGCTAATAATTATTTAAATAAATTAAAATTTAATAAAAAATATGACTTCACACTAAGATCTTGTGAAGTCTGCAATTCTAAAAAAAATTCTATCATTCAAAAAAATATTTCAATGGGTAATGATAAATTTATTGAATTTCCAATTGTTGTTTGTGAAAAATGTGGTTTTGTATTTCAGGCAATTAAATTTACAAAAGAATTTTATCATGATTTTTATAGTAAATTTTACAGACAAAATATATACAAAGATATTAAGCCGACTGATGGTTTTGTTAAAAGACAAAAATTTAGAGCAAATAAATTATTTAATTTTTTAAACTCAAATTATACTTTCAAGAAAAAAGGTGCTATTTTAGATATTGGATGTTCAGTTGGAGAATTTTTAAGGCCATTTTTAAATATGGGATGGAAGTGCTCTGGGAATGATCCTGACAAAGGATTTGTAGAGTATGGAAAAAAATACCTAAAACTTCCTATTCAATATGAAATGGCTGAGGACATGAAATTTAGCCATAAATTCGATTTATCATTAATAATTGGCTCTTTAGAGCACTGCTACGATCCAAATGAAGTATTAAAAAGAATTTATAACCACACGAATAAAGATGGTCTAATCATTATTTCTGGAAGAGGAATTCCTAGATCTAGTAACAAAATGTATTTTAATCACAATCATCATAGATATTTGTCATATAATTCAATGGATTTAATTTTGATGAAACATGGATTTAGACCAATACTAAGCACAATTTATCCAATAACTGGTGATGTTCCAGAAAGAAAAAATGAAATATTTTGTATTGCTGTAAAAGATCAAAGTTATAAAGGAAAATTAAAAGAATTTATGAAATATGGAAAAATTGAAACAGCAAAATCAGTTAAATATTTTTTTATAAATTCAGAAAATAGAAAAAGTAAGAAATATATATTTTAGTTTAATTTAAGAAAATTCTTTATATTTTCATCATTTATATTTTTTTTTAAAAAATAAAATATTGAAAAACAATCATATAAAGCGGTATGTGGTTTAAATTTATTGTTACTTTTTAATTTTGAAAGCTCTGAACTGATTACTTCTTTTTCATTTTTTTTTAAAAAAGTGCTGATAACTGGTCTTATATCTACAACTTTATTTATAAATGAAGGGTTTATTAATTTATGACTTTTACAATTTTCTATAATAATTTTTTTATCCCATCCGATAACATAAATAATCTTAACATCAGAAAAAAATCGAGTAATTTTTTTTAAACCAATCGGGAAAGTTTTACCAAGTGAATTTATTTTATTTTCACTAATTTTTGTAAGTTTTTGAATATATATGGGTAATGGCTTAACTTTGTTGGTTTTACACAAAATATCAAAACTTCTTATATTTACATTACTAAAATTATTAAATTTAATGGCAGCCATGTTTATTATTTCTCTTCTCTCCCAATTAAGAGACCATCCTCTCTCTAAAGAGCCTTTCCAAGCTGTAAATTCAGTGTCTAGTATTGCAAATTCATACATAGAGCTTATATATAGTTAATAATGTCTAAAATACTATTTATAAATCCAAATAAATGGGGGAGAGGCATAACCACAATCTGGATTACCTCTCATAGCTCGCTACTTAAAGAAAACAATCATGAGGTACAACTTTTTGATGCAACCTTTTATAAAGATTGGACCGATAATGAAATAGATTTTAATACTAAAAATAATCAATATAAAAAATCAAACTATTTAGATTTGGTAAAATATAATCCAAATAATATCAAAGAAGATTTACAAAAAAAAATAAACAAATTTAATCCAGATATAATATTTTGGTCTGCATTAAGTTCACATATCCATGGTGAGGGTGAATATGTTAATATTGAATATGGATACGAACTACTTAAAGACCTTAATTATAAAGGTTTGTTAGTTACTGGTGGAATTCAAGTTACTGCTTCTGTTGAGAAAATGTTTAAGAATTATCCAGATATAGATATTCTTGTTGGTGGGGAATCTGAGTTTGTGTTACTTGATATTTCAAATAAAATTACAGATAGTAATTTTAAAGATGATATAAAAGGCATATCCTATAAAGATCCTAGTGGAAAAATAATCTCAAATTTAAAACAAAGTATAATTTCAAATCTTGATACTATACCAGCATACGATTATTCAATTTTTGATCCAAATATATTTTTAAGATCTTATAATGGAAGAGTTGTGAATGCTATTGATTATGAGTTATCACGTGGATGTATTTATACTTGTTCATATTGTGTTGAAACTGTAATTCAAAGATATTATGGTTTTGAAGAAAAAACTAAAAAAGGTGCTCTACTTCAGTCTAAAAAATATTTACGTTCAAAATCTGCTGAAAGAATTTATAGTGAACTTGTAGATTGTAAAAAAAAACTAAATATTGAGCTAGTAAGATGCCAGGATACAAATTTTTTAACCATTGATCCAAAAGTTTTAAAAAAGCTAGAGATATTAAATTTAGCAGAACCTTTAAAAATGAAATTATATATTGAAACAAGGCCAGAAGGTATTAATGAAAAATCTGTAAAATTGTTAAAAAATTTAGGTGTTGATGGTGTTGGTATGGGTATTGAATTGGCAGGAGAGGAATTTAGAGAGAGTGAACTAAATAGATTTGCTGATCAAGATAAAATTATTAATGCTTTTAAATTATTAAAAGAAAATGGTATAGATAGAACATCATACAACATAATTGGATTACCTAATCAAACAGAGTCTTCAATAATTTCAACTATTAAGTTCAATAAAATATTAAATCCAGATAATATAACAGTTGCTTTTTACAGTCCATATTTAGGGACCAACGAGCAAAAAAAATCAAGAGATCTAGATTATTTTAAAGATTACGAAAAAAATGTTGATAGTCAATTAAGGTCTTTATCAACAGGAAAAAATTTAAGTATTTCTAAGTTAAATTATTATAAAGAAAATTTCGTAAACTTGGTTCGAAATTAGTTTACCATGCAGTTCTTCCTCCATCTGCACTTATAACAGCTCCATTTATATAAGATGATGCGTTACTCATTAAAAAAACGATCAATCCATTATATTAATTTTTTTTGCTAATCTTCCCAAAGGAATCAATTTAGTTATTTTTTTTTAAAAAGATTTGTCATGATTATTTTCAACACCACCTGGACAAATACAATTACATCTTACATTTTGTTTTGCCCAATATGTTGATGTAAATTTTGTTAAGCCTATTAAACCAGATTTAATTACAGAATAACTAACTGGTTTTTCAAAAGACGTTTTTTTTTGGATTTATAAATACGTTGATCTGGAAAAATTAAGCCTAGATCTGAAGATATGTTTAAAATTTTTCATAATCCTTTTGCTAACCAGCCACCATCTACGATAATTTCTGTGCCAGTAATATAATTTGATGCATTAGATGCTAAAAATATAGTTGCACCAACTATATCTGTTGGCTTTCCCCACCTTTTTAAAATCGTTCTATTAGTCCTTTCTTTTCTTTTTTTATAATTATTGTAACTTTCGACTGTCATTGATGTTTTTACATATCCAGGTAAGATTGAGTTTACTCTAATATTTTTTTTGCTAAAGTCTAAAGCTAGGGCTCTAGTTAACCCTGAAATACCAGATTTGCTTGAAACATAAGCTGGATTATTTGGAAACCCAGCTTTTGATCCAATACTAGAGATATTAATAATATTTCCTCCAAATTTTTTATTGACATATTTGTAAAATATTTTTGAAGCAAAGTAATGAGAGGTTAAGTTGGTATCTAAAATTTTTTTAAAATTATCTTTATAGTTACTTTCTTTCGAAGAAGTAATAGACGCACAATTAACAAGAATATCAATTTTTTTGTGTCGTTTATTAATCTTTTTAAAAATTTCTTCAATTGAATCCCCATCATTTATATCACTAGAGAAATAATTTTTTTTTTTTATTTTTGATCTTCCTATCCCATAAGTTAGTGATCCTAATTCAGAAAAACCTTCAAATATTTCTTTTCCTATACCTCTAGATGCTCCAATAATAATTGATACTTTATTTTTAATACTAAATAAATTCTTATACTTTAACATAAAATTATGTATTTTTTTTTAATAATTTTAAAAACCAGTTATCTATAGGATGAGCTTGGTACTTTCCTTGAAATTTTTGTACTAAGCGTCCTTGCATAAAGCCTAGTCTTCTAAAATCAATATTTTTACTAGTCAATTTAGTTATAATTTTAAATGTGCTCTTAGTTTTTTCGCGATTGCAACTTCTTTTTGATCAAACCTTTTTTTTTCATCTCCGAAAGAAATAAGCATTTTATTAATTGTTGCTATTAAAGTTGTAAAACCATTAGGTTCGAGTGAGGAAGCTTGATCAGATCCATACATCGACCTATCTAATGTTATATGTCTCTCTAAGCTAGATATCGCGAGAGTTGCAGCAGCATAAGAAACTGCTAGTCCACTTTCGTGGCCACTATAACCAACATTACAATTAAATTTATCTTTTAGAGTATTAATAACATTTAAATTAGCATCTTCCACATCCATTGGATAAGTAGACACACAATGCATAAGTTCAAAGGAGCAATTTTCTTCTTTAAAAATATTAACAGCATTTTCAATATCTTCCATTGTAGACATACCAGTTGAAATAAAAGTATGTTTTTTTTCTTTAGCTACCTCTCTTAAAAAGTTTTTATCTACAATCATAGCGCTAGCAACTTTATTAAATTTTAAATTATACTTTTTTAAAAATTCAATACTTTTTAAATCCCATGCAGACGCAAACCATTCAATATTTAATTCTTTACAATATTTATCAATTTCAGCATATTCATTCTCCCCAAACTCTAAACCTTCTTTTTGTTGTCTCTGAGTTTTACCCCAAGGGCTCTCTCTATGAGAGTCTAGAAGTTCTTTAGTATAAACTTCGTTAATATCTCTCTTTTGAAATTTAACAGCATCAAAACCAGCTTTTTTAGAAAGTAAGATTAAATTTTTACAAATTTTTAAATCACCATTGTGATTGATTCCAATTTCAGCAATAAAGAATATTTTTTTCATTTTTAATTAAACATAACTTTAAGTCGTTTTAAATCGTCTTTGGTATCTAAGTCAATAAATTTCTCTCTTTTTTCATCAATTTCAAAAAAAAAAACTTTTTTACCAGACATACTATTTTGTTTTAAAGTTAAATTTGGATTAATTATATCAACAATACCAACATGTTTAAAAGTTTTTGGTAAATATTGTCTTCCCAAAGAATGTAATTCCTTACCATTTTTTCCCTTAAATAGTGGACTTGCTATAAATTTTTTCTTTATCCAAGTTTTATATGGGGAAAAATTAGACTTTGAAAAAGATCTCAAAGAACTAAAGGAAGGTTGTTTTATTAAACATTTTATTGCTCTAATTATTGTATTTTTTTTTCTAATTGGTGTTGTTGCTCTTAAGTGAACAATTAAATCAATTTTTTTTTTATATACTTTTAAATACCAATTATAAAAATGTAAAAAAACTTGTAAGTCAGTTGCTTTATCATTTGAATATTTTTTTGGCCTTAAAAAAGGAACATTAGCCCCATAATGTTCTGAAATTTTTTTAATTTTTAAAGAATCTGTAGATACAAAAACTTCATTAATAAGTCTAATTTTTTTAGCTATATTAATTGAATAATAAATGAGAGGTTTTTTTTTGAATTTTATTATATTTTTATTTTTAATACCTTTTGAGCCTCCCCTAGCAGGAATTAAAGCAACTATATTTTTCATAAAGATTAGTTTTTTATTATGTTTTAAATGGGTAGATATATACATTATTTAAAAAAAAAAAAATTAATTAATATAATTAAATTTTAGTTTACTTAAGATAATAGCTGTAGTTTAAAGATTTTAAATCTCAAAATAACCTAAATTAAAATTTGAAAGTAAAAATTTATTATCTATAGAATGTATAATATGTTTATTTAAACTTTATAAATAATATATAATATAAAAATGATAAAAAAAAATTATCCGATAGTTTCAATTTATATAGTTTCAAAAAATCATTCTTCTTATGTAGATAAATCCATTAAAAGTGTTTTGTCTCAAAGTTATAAGAATTTAGAAACTTTTTTTATTGATGATAACTCAAATGATAAAAGTTTTGAAATAGCTAAAAAATTCAAAAAAAAAAATATCAAATTTTTTAAATTAAAAAAAAATACTGGTCTCCAATCTATTGCTAATTTTGTATTAAAACATGCTAAGGGTAAATATTTTTTAAGATTAGATGCTGATGATTGGTTGGATGAAAATGCAATTTTAAATTTAGTTTATAAAATAGAAAGCTCTCCAAAAATTGGAGCAGTCTATGGATCTTATTATTATACCAATGATGTGGGTGAGATTATTGGTGAAGAAAAAAATTTAGATTATGTAGAAAATAATTTTGGACCACCACATGGAGCATGTACGCTGTTTAGAACAAGATCATTAAAAGAGATTGGAGGTTACTCTACCGAATTCAAAGCCCAAGATGGTTGGGAGGTTTGGTTTAAATTGAAAGAAAGAATGAAATTTGCAAAAATCCAGACTTCAATATTTTATTATAGACAGTTAGAAAGTTCTATAAGCAGAAAAAGTAAATTACTCCAGGAAAGATCAAAAATTATTAAAAAAGTATCAAAAAAACTTATCGGTAATTACGATCACAAAATTGCAGCTATAATACCAGTAAAAAATTTTTTCCCTGGTATTAACAATGTTGCTTTAAAAAAAAAAAATAAAAATAATTTATTAGACTTATCAATTAAAGATGCGATCAAAACAAAAATATTTGAAAATATAATAATTACCTCAGCAGATAAAAAGGTCGGTACCTATATCAAAAAATACTATAAAAGTTATACACTCACAAAAAAAATAATTTTTATTTTAAGACCAAAAAAATTTGATAAATCAATATCATCACTACAGGAAATTTTAAAGTTTGTTTCTGAAAAATATAATAAAATGTTCAAATTTTACCCAGATATTTTATGCTTTCTAAGCTTACATGTCATAAGAAATAATACAGATCATATAAATCAATGTATTAATCTTTTAAAATTAGAAAAATATGATATTGTTTTTTCAGTTTTTAAAGAAAAAAATCCCTTATTTAAATTTTCAAAAAAAAAAATTGACATACTAAATCAAGGAAGATTTAAAAGTTTAGATTTTAATAATGAAAAAATATTTAAATTTAATGGTTCAACGATTGCATTATGGAATGAAACTATTAGTAAAAAAAATATGTTTTCTTCAATTTCTGGTATTTTTGAAAGTGATGAAGACGAAATAGAACCAATATTTAATTTGAACAAATATTTTAAAGAAAATGAGTAAAAAAAACTTAAAAGTTGGAATTATAGGTTTAGGATACGTTGGATTACCACTAGCAATAAAATTTTCATTTGCTGGTGTTAATACCATTGGTTTTGATGTTGATCTAAGAAAAGTAAAATATTTAAACTCTGGAAAAAGTTATATTAAATTTTTCTCAAACCAAACCATAGAAAAAATAAAAAAAAAAAAATTTATTGCTACAACTGATTTTTCATTGATTAAAGAAGTTGATTTTATAGTAATGTGTCTACCCACTCCTTTAAAAAAAAACAAGGAACCAGAAATGAAATATATAACAAATTCATTTAACACAATTTTACCTTATCTTAAGAAAAATCAGTGTATTAGTCTTGAGAGCACCACTTATCCAGGCACATGTGATGAAATATTTGTACCAAAACTTAAAAAAAAATTTAATTTAGGAAAAAATTTTTTTTTAGTTTACTCTCCAGAAAGAGAAGATCCAGGAAATAAAAAATTTGAATTAGGAAAAATACCAAAAATAATTGGTGGATTTTCTAATAGATGCCTAGTCAAAGGAAAAAAATTTTATGAATTGGCGAATATAAAAATGATTCAAGTTTCAAGTATTAAAACTGCCGAATTTACGAAATTATTAGAGAATATTTATAGATCAGTAAATATTGGTTTAGTTAATGAGTTAAAATCAGTCACATCTAAATTAAATGTCAATATATTTGAAGTTATAAACTCTGCAAAAACAAAACCTTTTGGTTTTCAAGCATTCTATCCGGGTCCAGGATATGGAGGACACTGCATACCTATAGATCCGTTTTTATTAGCATGGAAAGCCAAACAGTTAAATGTGCAAACAAAGTTTATAGAATTGTCAGGTAAAATTAACAATAGCATGCCAAAAAAAATAGTAACAAAATGCATTTTTTTAACCAAAGGAAACAAAAGAAAAAAAATTTTAATAATAGGAGCTGCTTACAAAAAAAATGTAGATGACATGAGAGAGTCACCATCTTTAGCAATAATGGATCTATTTATAAAAAAAAATATTTTTTTTGAATATCATGATCCATATATTAATGAAATTTCTAAATTAAGAAATTATAATTTTAATAAAAAAAGTATAAGATTAAACTCAAATAATATAAAAAAATTTGACATAGTCTTGATTGTAACAGATCATGATTGTATAAATTATAGCCTTATACTAAAAAATTCTAAAATGATTGTAGATACTAGAGGTAAATTCTATAAAATTAAATTATCAAAAATTATCTCTGTATGAATAAGTTTGCATTAATCGGTGCCTCAGGGTTTGTAGCACCAAAACATTTCAATGCTATAAAACAAACTGGTAACGAGCTTAAAGTTATTCATGATTTAAATGATACCGTAGGTAAGATAGACTCTTTTTTTACTGACACATATTTTACATTAAATTTTAATGAATTTAAAAAATATTTAAAGCAAAATAAATTAGACTATCTAGTAATTTGCTCTCCAAATTATCTACATTACAAATTTATAAAAATTGGATTAAAAAATAAAATGAATGTTATTTGTGAGAAACCTTTAGTTTTAAAATCTAGTCAACTAAAAAAAATTAAAGCTTTAGAAAAAAAGTTTAAAAAAAAAGTAAATTGTATTATGCAATTAAGATTAGATCATAGCTTAATTTCTAAAATAAATTTTTATAAAAAGAAAAAAGATTATTTAGATATTAGTGTAAAATATATCACAACCAGAGGTAATTGGTTTTTAAAAAGCTGGAAAGGAGATGCAAAAAAATCTGGAGGATTGACAACAAATATTGGAATTCATCTATTTGACTTTTTAATATATAATTTTGGACAACCTTTAAAATCATCTTTAAAATATAATTCAAATAAAACTGCTAAGGGTGAACTTTTGTTTGATAATGCCAAAGTTACTTGGTTGATTTCTGTAGATAAATCTCTTTTACCAAAAAATTCAAAATTAAATTCATATAGAAAAATGATTATAGAGGGAGAAATTATCGATTTATCAAATAAATTTACTGATTTGCATACCCAGAGTTATAAATATATTTTAAAAGATAAGGGTTATGGTGTTGAAGAAGTTCGTGATAGTCTTGAATTATGCGAAAAACTGAGAAAATAAAGAAAAAAAATTTTTTTGTACATGAAACATCAATCATTGATGAAAATGTTAAAATTGGTAGCGGAACTAAGATTTGGCATTGGTGTCATATCAGTAGAAATGTAAAAATTGGCAAAAATTGTAATATCGGCCAAAATATATTTATTGGAGAAGGTGTAGTTATTGGTGATAATGTAAAGATACAAAACAATGTGTCTGTTTATTCAGGAGTAAATATTAAAAAAGATGTGTTCATTGGCCCAAGCGTAGTATTTACAAATATAGTTACACCAAGAAGTTTTATAAATGCAAAAAAAAAATATCTAAAAACAGTAATAGATATAGGAGCAACTTTGGGAGCTAACTCGACAATTCTCTGTGGTATCAAAATTGGAAAATATTCTTTAATAGGAGCTGGAACAGTTTGTTTAAAACCAGTAAACTCATTTACAAAAGTAGTAGGAAATCCCTCAAGAGAAATTGGCAGAATAAATAAAAATGCCTCGAAAAAAAATAATGAAATTTGTTAATTTAGAGAGACAAACAAAAAAAATATTTTCAAAGAATGTAAATTCTTTAAAAAGATTGTTGTTAAATTCTGAATTCATAATGGGCAAAGATGTTTTTAAATTAGAGGATAAATTAAAAAATTTTACTAAATCAAAATATTGCATAACCACCTCAAGTGGTACTGATGCGTTGTTAATAGCTCTTATGTCTCTTAACCTTAAAAAAGGTACAGAAATAATAACAACCCCTTTCACTTATGTTTCAACATCAGAAGTTATTTTGAGACTAGGTTTTAAACCAGTTTATGTAGATCTTGACTCTAACACTTGTAATATTTCTTATAAAGAGATTGAAAAAAAAATATCAAAAAAAACTGGAGCAATCATGCCAGTTTCGTTATTTGGTCAGCCAGCTAATTTTAAAAAGATAAATAAAATTGCTAGACATTATAAGATTCCTGTTATTGAGGATGCTGCACAAAGTTTTGGTTCAAAACATTTTGGAGTTAGAAGTTGTAATTTATCTGATATAGGTTGCACAAGTTTTTTTCCAACAAAGTCACTTGGATCTTATGGAGATGGAGGTGCAATATTTACAAATAATAAATCTTTAGCTGAAAAATGTAAAATTATTAGAGGTCATGGGCAACTGAAAAAATATGATTATAAAACGTTGGGTATTAATGGGCGTCTCGATACTATTCAAGCATCTTTCTTATTAAATAAGTTAGATATATTTAAAGAAGAGTTGAAAAAAAGGAAAACTAAAGCTGAATATTATATGAATAAACTAGACTTAAAAGAAATTAAGTTTTTAAAAACAGAAAAAGGAAATTCAAATATTTTTACATTATTTAACATTAAGGTAAAAAATAGAAATAAACTTGTAATATTTTTAAAAAAGAAAAAAATTCCAACAATAGTTTATTATCCAAAGCCATTGAATTTGTATAAACCGTTTAAAAAATTTAATACAAGTTCTAACAATTTAAGAAATTCTTACAAAGTTTGTAGAGAAATTTTGAGTTTGCCTTTTTCACCCTATATAACAAAACGTGAACAAGACAAAGTAATTCAATATATAAAGTTGTTTTTTAAAAAATAGACTAATAATATAAAAACCAATAAAACAATATAAATTAAATTAAATTAATTAAATGATTATAGCAGAGATTGGTTGGAACTTTTTAGGAGATTTAAATTTAGCAAAGGATATGATTAAATCTGCTAAAGAAAATGGTGCAGATGCAGTAAAGTTTCAACTTTGGAATCCAAAAAATCTGGTACCAGGTCCATGGGATGGCGATGGTAGACGAGAAATTTATGATAAAGCTTATTTGGATGAGCAAAAATTTAAATTGTTATATAATTTTTCTAAAAGTTTATCGATAGATTGTTTTGGATCTATATTTAGTGAAGATGAACTAGAAACACATTTAAAAATTACAAATAAATTTATCAAAATTCCATCAATGGAAGCATATGATTTAGATTTAATAAAAAAATGTTTAAATAAATTTGATAAAGTAATTGTCTCTACTGGCGCTTTAAAAAAAAAAGAATTGAAAAACCTAGAGAGTTTAAAAGATTTTGAAAATTTAGTTGTTCTTCATTGCGTAAGTTCTTACCCTTTAGAATTTAATAAATGCAATTTTGCAAAATTTTTTTATTTAAAAGAAAAATTTAAATCTGTAGGATATTCTGGACATGCAAAAGGTATAGACGATGCTATTTTTGCTTTAGCCAATGGTGCAGAAATTATTGAAAAACATTTTACTATATCAAGAGATCTTGATGGAAGAGATAATAAATTTGCTATTTTACCTGACGAACTAAAAAAAATAAAAGAATTTTCAATTAGAGCCAAAGAAATGAACTCAAATTTGGGATTAGATCTACAAGACGATGAAGTAGAAGTATTTAATTCTTATAGAGGTAGATGGAAAGCTTCTAAGATATAATTAATATGAAAAAAATTTTACACGTAGTAGGGGCAAGACCTCAGTTTATTAAAGCTTTTATCACTATAAAATCTTTGAACAAATTAAAATTCTGTAAAAATATTCTCCTTAATACTGGTCAACATTATGATTATTCAATGTCAAAAGTTTTTTTTAAAGAGTTAAAATTTTCAAATCCATTGATTGAAATAAACTTGAAAGAAAAGACTGATAGACTAATAAAACTATCTGAGATGATATCTAAACTTTCTAGAAAGATAAAAAAAATAAAACCTCATCTTGTTATTGTATATGGTGATACAGATACAACTCTAGCTGCATCTATAGTTGTAAGAAGATTACAAATTGCCTTAATGCATATTGAGTCTGGGTTAAGATCAGATGTAATAGATATGCCAGAAGAACAAAATCGATATATCTCAGATTATCTATCAAACTATTTAGTTGCTCCTACCAAATTTGCTAAACAAAATCTCAAATATCTTTCAAAAAAAAGAGATATTTATAATTTTGGAGATGTAATGTATGACTCAATATTATTTTATAAAAAACATATTGATAAAAAATATATAGAAAAATTTAATAAAAAAAATAATATTAATCAAAAATATATATTTCTATCAATACACAGAGACTCTAACTCTAACCTAAATTTAATAAAGAAATATTTAAAACAAATTTCTGAAGTAAAAAAAATATTTTTTTGGCCAGTGCATCCAAAAATTCAAAAAATAATTAAAAATCACAAACTTAAGATGCCAAATAATTTAATCTATGTTAAGCCTATTCCATACTTGGATACTATTACCGCAATTTTAGGTTCCGAGTTTGTAGTTACAGATAGTGGAGGAGTTCAAAAGGAGTCATATTTTCTTAATAAAAAATGTTTTGTATTAAGAGAAGAAACAGAGTGGAAAGAATTGATTTCTTTAAATTCTTTAAAACTTATAGGTAATAATTTGTTAAAGATTCAAGAAAATAGAAGATTTTTAAATAATAAAATAAAAAAAAATAATTTATATGGAGAGGGTACTGCCACAAAAAAAATTACACAATTAATCAAAAAATTATTAAAAAAAAATGAAAAAAAAAATATTGTTAAACAATAAATTTGTAGTTTTTATTAATTTTACACTTTCAGAATATTTTTTAAATACAGGTTGTGATCGTATAGGTACAGATAATGTTAATAATGATTATTTCCAAAATTAAAATTAGGCAGAACCACTATTTTAAAAAATTAAAATTACTAAAACAGATATAAATAAAAAAATTGATTAACACTGCTATAATTTATTCTAGAATCAACTCTAAAAGGCTTAAAAGTAAAGCTTTGCTAAAAGTATATAAAAAAAAATGTCTAATTGAAAAAGTTGTAGAAAATACCTTAAAGATAAAATCAATTAAAAAAATAATAATAGCTACAACAAAATCTAAAGAGGACAAAATATTTGAGAAAATACTAAAAAAATATGAAATTGATTTTTTTTATGGTTCCACAAACAATTTGATTGAAAGGACAATAGAATGTTCACAGAAATATAATTTTGACTATTTTTTAAGAATTTGTGGTGATAGACCTTTTTTTAGTTTTTCACGCATCGATAGTGTAATTTCAAATATTAATTCAAAAAATAAAATAAAATTTGATTTAATTTCTAATAATAAAAAAAAAAAATTAGTAGACCAAGGATTAACAATTGAGATTATTTCATCAAAATCATTAAAAAAATTAAAATTAAAAAAAGATTTAACAAAATATAACTTAGAAAATATTACATCTTATTATTATCAAAATTATAAAAAATTTAATATAAATCACTTAAAGTCACC
>MDTF01010114.1_pt1 | contig 14188 bp, 10 predicted proteins | sample 811191 | NCBI WGS metagenome assembly MDTF01 (sample SAMN05326649, study PRJNA326480) | marine metagenome | isolation source: seawater | place: Southern Ocean | collected 2011
GAATGACCAGAAATTTGCTAATATTTTGAATAGAGACATAACGGTTATCAAGCGATACTATTAATAATTGACTTCGAAGTCAATTATTAATAGTATCGCTAAGCTTCGACTAACCAGACTAAAAAAACAAAAATATGGAGTGGAAATTAAGAGAATGATAACGATTTTGAAAAAAGGTATTTCAGAAGAGCAGAGCCGTGAAGCTAGTAATCAAGTTAGAGATATCGTAGACGGCATTCTGCAAGGAATTACTGAACATGGCGACATTCATTTGCGCGAGGTATCAGAACGATTAGATAACTGGTCTCCTCCAAACTTCCGATTATCCGACGATGAGATACAGGCGTGTATGGACAGTCTGCCGGAAAGTACGCTACATGATATTAAATTTGCTCAGGAACAGGTAAAGAATTTCGCCCGTATACAACTCGATTCTATGAAAAATGTCGAAGTGGAAACGCGTCCTGGTGTTATTTTAGGGCATAAGCATCTACCGATGAATAGTGTTGGCTGTTATATCCCAGGCGGTAAGTATCCGCTTGTGGCGTCTGCGCATATGAGCGTAGCGACGGCTAAAGTAGCAGGAGTAAAGCGCGTCATTGCATGCGCACCGCCGTTTAACGGAAAGCCTAATCCCGCAATCGTCGCGACCATGGCACTGGCTGGCGCTGATGAAATATATTGCTTTGGGGGTGTTCAGGCAGTCGGAGCCATGGCGTTAGGCACAGAAACTATCTCGGCGGTCGATATGATTGTGGGCCCGGGTAATGCATACGTAGCAGAGGCTAAGCGCCAGCTATTTGGTCGAGTTGGTATCGATTTGCTTGCCGGTCCAACAGAGACTCTTATTATTGCTGACGAGTTTGCTTGCGATCCCGAAATGGCGGCAACTGATCTTTTAGGGCAAGCTGAGCATGGGGTTAATTCGCCAGCATTTTTGCTGACCAATAGCGAAGTGTTTGCAAAAGCGACCGTCATTGAAGTTGAACGGCAGTTGGAAACGCTTGAGACGGCTGAAATAGCTGGACAAGCCTGGCGGGATTATGGGCAAATTATTGTTTGCGATACCTATGAGGAGATGCTTGAAGTAGCCGATGATCTGGCATTTGAGCATGTTCAGGTTATGACCAAAGATCCAGAGTATTTCTTAAACAATATGACCAATTTTGGCGCACTTTTCCTCGGACCAGAAACAAATGTCGCTTACGGGGATAAAGTTATAGGGACTAACCATACCTTACCGACAAACAAGGCAGCCCGTTATACTGGTGGTCTTTGGGTGGGTAAGTTTATTAAAACATGCACTTATCAGCGTGTTACCAAAGAAGCGACTGTTGAAATCGGTGAGTATTGCTCCAGACTTTGCGATTTAGAGGGGTTTGCGGGCCATAAAGCACAGGCGGATCTTCGTGTAAGAAGATACAAAAAAGCCTAATTTTTATTAGGATAGGGTAGTTGAAGCATCTTTCGAGAAAGAAAAATGAAAATGTTAGCTGAAGAAGTTGTTTTAATTACTGGTGCTTCCGGAGGAATCGGTTCGGCAATCTCTTTGGCTTATGCATCTGTCGGAGCAAAAGTCATTGTTGGGTACAACAGTAACTTTGAAAAAGCACAGAAGCTTTGCGAATCTCTGCCTGGCGATGGACATGTGACTAAATATGTCCCTATTCTGGATAGCGCAGCACTGAATGTTCTGGCTGACGAAATCAAGGTGGAAATGGGACGGTTAGATATTCTTATCAATAATGCGGGCGTTACTAAGGTGGTACCGCATCAGGATCTTAATAGCCTGCAAGATGACGATATAGATAGGATCTTTGCAACTAATTTTCGAGGCTCTTTTGCCTGTGTACGTGCTTTTCAGAAATTATTGGCTAGAAGTGGGGAAGGGTTAGTAGTCAATATATCATCTATCGCTGGGACCACAGCAGTGGGAAGTAGTGTAGCCTATTGCGCATCCAAAGCAGCTATTAATTCTATGACTATGTCTTTAGCCCGAGCTTTAGCGCCGAGTATTCGTGTTGTGGCCGTTGCTCCAGGTTGGGTGGCAGGCGAATATGCTAGCCGCGCAAACCCCGCCTATATGCAAGAGCAGATAGATAAAACACCTTTAGGACGTATAGCAAATGCATCAGATGTAGCGAATACTGTTGTGGCTCTTTCGACAACTATGACGTTTATTACCGGCTGTGTTATTCCTGTTGATGGCGGTCGCCCACTCATTTAAATAGTGCGAGGCTACCGAGCCTCTTGCCCGTTAAATAGTATGATATCTCTCTCTAACATTTTGGCGAGTCCATCAACTGTGCCAGCGGGAGAAAACCAGTCTTGAGAACTCACTGCCAGTTGGTGATTAGTACCGGGGTAAACGAAGTCATAAACTTTGCCGCCAGCAGCATTTACGCGCTCTGCTAGATCGGCATTCCAATCTGCCGGCGAGTAAAAGTCTCTGTCGGAGTGATGCAGATTGATCGGCTCAGTCAGATATTGCGGCGCATGATAACCACCGAGTCGCTTGAGTTGTTCCTCCAAACCCGCTGCATGAAAGACTTCTAATGAGCCCTGCTCGTTGCGCGCTAGGTTGTACTGAATATCCCCTATGTCAGCAATTCCGGCTCGGTAGTGTGCATACATTTCGGAATAGGTTTTACGCAGCGATGCCTCAACCGTGGGCAATGGCCAATTTTCTGCCTGCCACGTCCAATTAGCTGGTGATGGGTTGACGATCCAGTCACTTGGGAATGCGAACACAAAATCTGCATTGCGTCTCCCATCAGCGGCGCTGGCACTGCCATTCCAACGACCATCGCCAGCGGTAAAGGCCATTGCGGTATCTTGCATCGGGCCATAGATGGCCGCCTGCTCTAAACGCGAGGCAAAGCATCCAGCCCAGATTGACGCGGCATGAATGGACGTCTGCAGAGTACTGTTTGCGCCAGCGATGGCTAACGCTGTTAACGCCACATCGCCACCCTGAGAATAGCCCACGATGTTTATTCTTGCCCGGTCGAGACGTGGTTCACGCCCCCACGCCTGCCAGTCGAGATCCTCGAGAGACTCCAGCCCAGCGATGAGATTAAGTACATCGATGGCATAAAACATAGGCGATAGGTAACTACGATTGTCCCAAGTGCGTAAAAACTCCAATCCTCCAGCTGCGCGCCCAGAGACTGTACCGTGGCCGCGCAGCCCTGGCGTCAGTACCACAAAACCTGCGTCCACATAGGCCTCGATAACTGCCGCGGCCACGGAGACATTGTTTAGCTCAAAATCATACGTCGGTGCCGCTTGCTCGCCGACCCATCCATGCACAAATACCACTGATGGATAACCCCCGATTGGCGCTTCTGTCGATGGCATATCGACTCGCACATAAACCTGTAAACCATCCGAGAGATAGCTAACAAAATAGCGCTGTTGACCGTCGGTAGCAATTTTGGGTACAAGAGATTGCTGTATTTTAATGTCAGCAGCATAGGTTCGCTGGCGCAGAGTTTCGATGGATAGTGCGTCGAGCGAATCGAGGGTTGGGGACGCCCAACGTGCAAAGTCCTGCCCGACAAGGTTATGCTTAGTCTGTGTCCGGAGATCATCCCAAGTGTGCCCGTTAGAGCCACCAACCAACGCTAGACAAGCCAGCCACAAGACTATGCTTACGTGGCGTGGTGCCCGCAGTCCAGTGGCCGATACTGTTTGATTACTCCACTCGAGCAGCCTTTGAAGCAAAGTACGCACAAGAGTATCGCCGCGATCTGAAATGCCATGAGAGATGCCCACCTCTGACTCTCTGACCTGATGGCCTGTTTCGAGTACCTGTTCTTCCGGAATACCTTCTTTCACAATTTTGACCATCTATGGTTTCTCCAAAGACTCAAAAAAACGGTACCAATATTGTTGAATTTTCACGATATAAATTGTCTTGTCCAGATTATTTTGAAGCATTGTCAGGCGGACCGATGTTTGCAGAGACGCTGGTATTTTTTAGCGCCTCCTCTATTTCATCCAGAATTGCAGCATCATCAATTGTCGCGGGCATTGCCCAGGGTTTTCCTTCCGCAATCTTGCGTATGGTGGCCCTCAAAATTTTCCCTGACCTTGTTTTAGGCAAGCGATTCACAACCGTACAAAGTTGAAAAGCGGCAACCGGGCCAATAGTATTCCGCACAAGCTGGATGGCTTCAGCTTCAATTTCCCTGTGAGGTTTTGAAGTCCCTGAATTTAATACGAGCAAGCCCAATGGCAATTGGCCTTTTAACGCATCATCTATTCCCACTACCGCACATTCAGCAACATCTGGGTGTACGGCCAGCACTTCTTCAAACGCACCTGTCGATAAACGATGACCGGCAACATTAATCACATCATCTGTGCGCGACATAACAAACACATAACCATTGTCATCTATATAACCTGCATCACCGGTTTCGTAATAACCAGGAAAGCGATTGAAGTAAGCCTCACAGTAACGAGCATCTGCTTGCCATAAAGTGGTAAATGTGCCCGGGGGCAAAGGCAGCCTAACGACCAGAGAGCCAAATTCTCCCTCTTTTATCTTGGCTCCATTAGCAGATAGCACCTGAACCTCATAGCCAGGAACAGGCTTACCCGGAGAACCGACTACGATATTGGGCGCTTCCAGTCCCAGACAGTTTGCACAAATTGACCAGCCGGTTTCGGTTTGCCACCAATGATCAATCACAGGAATCTGCAGCTGTTCTGTGGCCCATTCAAGGGTGCTGGGATCGCAACGCTCACCCGCCAGAAATAGAGACCGAAGGCAACTTAAATTATAGTTCTGCAAATGGTCACCGCTAGGGTCTTCTTTTTTTATGGCTCGAAAAGCGGTGGGTGCGGTGAACAAAACATTAACCTGATATTCTGAAATAACTCGCCAAAAGGCGCCGGGGTCTGGAGTTCCAACGGGCTTGCCTTCATAAATGACCGTTGTATTGCCATTAAATAAAGGCCCGTAAACAATATAGGAATGACCGACCACCCAACCTATATCAGATGCAGCCCAATAAACATCACCCGGCTCAACATTGTAAATATTAGTCATGCTCCACTTGAGCGAAACAATAGTGCCTCCTGTATCCCGAACCACGCCCTTGGGCTGTCCTGTGGTACCTGAGGTATAGAGAATATAGAGAGGGTGGTTCGCATTAACAGGCACGCAATCCACTGGTGTAGATGACTTTAGTAATTCATCCCAGTTGAAATCCCTACCAGTTTTCAGATCAGCTTGCATTTGAGAGCGCTGTAGAATAATACAGGTAGAGGGCTTATATGAAGCCAGTTCTATCGCCTCATCCAGCAATGGTTTGTAATGTACAACCCGTGCAGGCTCGACACCACAGGACGCAGAGACAATTAGTTTCGGCTTGGCATCGTCAATGCGTTTTGCCAACTCGTTACTGGCAAAGCCGCCAAAAACAACAGAGTGAATTGCGCCTATTCGAGCGCAAGCCAGCATGGCTATAAGCGCTTCCGGGACCATAGGCATGTAGATAAGAACGCGGTCTCCCTTTTCGACACCGCGCTCGGCAAAAGCACCCGCGGCTTTTGCCACCAAATGTTGCAAATCAGCGTAAGTTAGCTGTTGCTTGACACCTGTGACAGGACTGTCGAAAATAACCGCCAGTTGCTCACCGCGTCCTTGCTCAACATGACTATCTACAGCGTTGTAGCAGGCATTAGTGACACCATCCGGAAACCAGCGAGAAAAAGGCGGGTTGGTATCATCAAGTACAATTTTTGGGGCTCTGTACCATGCGATATCCTGCGCCGCTATTTTCCAGCGTTCAATGTTATCCATTTCACCTATACCGTTAAAAGAAACCCAGCGGGTTGATGTCGTAACTCACCAACAGGTTTTTGGTTTGCTGGTAATGCTCTAACGCTAGCTTGTGTGTCTCGCGACCTATACCAGACTTTTTATAACCACCGAATGCGGCATGAGCAGGGTACGCGTGATAACAATTGGTCCATACTCGGCCAGCCTGTATACCCCGTCCCATGCGAAATGCTCGATTCATGTCTCGGGTCCATACACCTGCGCCTAAACCGTACTCAGTATGATTGGCAATCGCTAAGGCTTCCTCTTCATCCTTAAAAGTGGTAACTGCCAATGTTGGACCAAAAATCTCTTCCTGGAATACGCGCATGTCATTGGTACCTTTTAGCAGAGTTGGCTCTACGTAGAAGCCCCTTTTTAGGCCACCAGCGATAGTCGCTCTTTTACCACCCAGAAGAAACTCGGCACCCTCCTCGCGTGCGATGTCCATATAGCTTAATATTTTATCCATTTGTTGCTGAGAGGCCTGCGCACCCACCATAGTGTCGGTGTCCAAGGGGTTACCTTGTTTAATATTTCGCGCACGCTCCAAAACCAGTTCCATGAAGTCATCATAAATACTCTCCTGAACCAGAGCCCGTGACGGACAAGTGCAAACCTCACCCTGGTTGAAAAAACCTAGTAACAGTCCTTCAACGCACTTGCTTATATACTCATCTTCTTGAGACAGAATATCTGCAAAGAAAATATTAGGCGATTTCCCACCCAGCTCAACGGTTGAAGGAATCAGATTACGTGCTGCATTTTCCAGTACTAACTTACCGACAGCCGTTGAGCCAGTGAAAGCGATTTTTGCAATACGCGAACTGGTGGCCAAAGCATTGCCAATTTCAGCACCATAGCCGTTCAGTACATTTAATACTCCGGGTGGTAGCAGGTCGGCAATCAGCTCGATCATCACCAATATTGATGTTGGTGTCTGTTCCGCCGGTTTCAGAATAATACAATTGCCTGCTGCCAGCGCAGGTGCCAACTTCCAGGCAGCCATCAATATAGGGAAGTTCCAGGGAATAATTTGACCGACAACACCAAGTGGCTCATGGAAGTGATAAGCCACTGTTGCCGCATCAATGTCAGCAGCAGAACCCTCTTGCGCCCTGATACAGCCCGCAAAATAGCGAAAATGATCAACCACAAGAGGGATATCTGCGTTTAAGGTTTCGCGAATACTTTTGCCGTTATCCCAGCTTTCAACGTAGGCTAGAATCTCTAAATTAGCCTCAATACGGTCGGCAATCTTCAGGAGTAGATTAGAGCGCTCTGCTGCCGAACTTTTACCCCACTCAATAAATGCGCCATGAGCAGCGTCGAGAGCTTTCTCAAGATCAGCCTCTGATGATCGGGCTACTTCACAAAAAGGCTCTCCATTCACAGGAGACACATTAGAGAAATACTGTCCTCCTGCCGGCGGAGTCCACTCACCACCAATAAAATTTTCATAACGATTTTTAAAAGAAAATATCGCGTCGTTGCTTCCAGGTGCTGCATATATCATGATCTACTCCTACAGGTTTTTTTAGTATTTTTTTATTGAAGTCCTTTTCGAAAAGGCTCTTACCCAAGCCAGGCATCTATGTAGCGAAAGAGTTAACTGTTTCTACCTCGGAGCAGCAGCTCAGAATGACTGTAACCAGCCCAGGCCCTACCAATACCTTTGCCTGCATCTATAACTAATACGGTTTTTCCAGCAAGAGAGAATATTTTAGAAATTGTAGGGCTGTTGGGATTACTCTTGATAATGCCTTGCTATGATTTGGGTAACGTAATATCGGTAGAACAGGCCGTACAACAATTTATAAAACTAATCTGCCTAGAAAGAAATTTATTTAGCTCCTCGCAAACGATTGCTTACAAGTGCGGCGCCCTCAGATAGTGACTTTAATTTAGCAAAAGCAATATCTGGATCTACTGCACCGAATCCAGCAAAAGTACCAAACCCACAGTCAGAACCTGCTATCACTCTTTCAGCGCCAACAATATCGACAAACTTTTGAATACGCTCTGCTACCAGTTCAGGGTGTTCTACAAAATTAGTAGTGGTATCTACCACCCCGGGTACTAGTATTTTGTTAGCAGGTATTTCATTTTTACGATCTCGGAAAACCGTCCATTCATGGGCATGGCGTGGGTTAGACGTTTCAAATAGAATATATTGCGCCTTGGTTTTCATTAAAGTAGTAAACACTTTGTTCATATCGATATCACAACAGTGAGGACCTTCATAGTTACCCCAGCAAATATGAATCCTGACTTTTTCTTCCGGTATATTCTTTAGCGCGTGATTGAGTGCTTCCACATGCGAATCAGCAATCTTTATAAACTCTGAGTCTGATAAGTGATTAAAAAGCATATGTCTAGAAAGAGCCAAGTCGGGACAATCCAATTGCAAGTCTAATCCGGACGCCACAATAGTTTCATATTCATCTCGCATGGCATCTGCGAGAGCTGCTAGATAAGCATCCCTGGTTGCATAATGATTGTTTTGTAAAAATAAAGAGATAACGCCGGGCGATGCAGAATTCATAAAGCCTCTCTCTATTCTATTTGCAGCCATTGCCGCCTTTAAATTAGAGATATCTTTTTTTAGCTCTCCCTGACCTTTCGATTTGACGTCACCATTACACATTGGCCTGGCATACTGTGGTGTCCCGCCACCATCGGCAAGTCTTTTGAGAAAGCCTGGGAAAAGTGTCAGATCTCTAGGAGGGTTGCGAGGGCTGTCGCCTGAAAATCCGGTATATCTGTCTTTAACATAGGTTGCATAGGATATTTTTGATGTTTCACCATCGCTGACAATGTCTATACCTGCATGTTGTTGCTTCTGTACCGTTTCCAGCACATTTTTAGTCATACAGTCGTCAAACTTGTGGTCATCATATGGAAGCTGATTTTCTCGTGAAAAAATGTAATCAACAACTTCCTGAGTTCTTGGTAATGAGCCCACATGACTGGTTAAAATTTTATTCATCGGTAATGCCTCAAAATTAGCTTAATGGGGTTCTTCCCCATACTTATAACAAAAAGGTAGAACTGTAAATGACGCTAAACTCGTATTATCAAATAAGGTAGTTAAATAAAAATAAGGCAACGAGTGAAGCGACGAAGAATACCAGCAACCAATAGCTTTGTTTGTCGATTCTTCCGGGAACCAGAAACCATCCGTCGTCTGTTTCGGGGAGATTATTATCTGCAAAATATTTTTTCTGCCCCTGAATACTGTACCTTGAGTGCTCAGTCTGGCGTCCATTGATCATTAAACTAGCGCTAATAGACACTGTTATATTAACAATACCACCGATAGCGCAATACCATGGCCATGCGATGTCGGTATTAGTGGCAATCCACCAGAGAACGACAAAACCCATTGCCACGCCTATCAGTAGACCTTTCTCAGTAGTATGTTTGGAGAAAAAACCAAGACCAAACATTGCTAATTTTGCGCCTACAAAATACGAACCTACCTTACTTAGCGTCTCTAGCACGGAGCCACTGCTTTTAGTGTACATAAAGGCTGGAATGATAATAGCTAGAGCCCAGAAAACCGTAAATAGTCGCGAGACGAAAAGATAGTGCTCTTGGCTAGCATTAGTTTTTACGTACTTTTGGTAGAAGTCGATGGTTGTTACAGTCGACATAGAATTAAACGCTGAGTCGAGGCTAGACATGGATGCAGCTATTACTGCCGCGGCAATAATTCCCATTAAACCTGGAATGGCTAGCGTTGAGGCGAATTGCAGAATGATTGTGTTACCGTTTTCAAATTCGCGACCACCGTAGTAACTGTAGAACAGAATACCCAATAGGAAAAACAGAAAATATATAAAGATCGCGAGATATCCCATCATTAGGAAAGATTTTTTTGCATCGCCAATATTCTTTGACGCTAAGGTGCGTTGCACCATCATCTGGTTAGCGCCATACACGGTTATGTGGAATAGAGCCATGGCAATAACGCCTGTCCAAACTGTGCTCACTTGAGTTGAGTCGAAACTAAAGTTCAAAGGATCTGTTTTACCTTCAGACTTTAGTAACGCAAGTGTTTCGCCCAAAGGAAGACTGAGATTGTTGATTAGAGAGACGGTAATGATCAGTGCGCCAGCCAATAATATAAATGCCTGAACTACGTCCGTCCAAATCACTGCCGCTAAACCGCCCATTATGGTATAGATGAGCGCGATAAAAGTAATTATTACGATGGCGTAAACGACGGGCATACCGGTAATGAATTCAAGTACTAGTGCTGTCGCATACAATATGGCTGCGGAGGTTAAGCACTGAGACACTAGGAAAATAATAGCAATAACACTTCGAGACGTTGCGCCAAAGCGGCGCTCTAAATATTCGTATATTGACGCAACACCACTGTTAAAGAAAAACGGTAGAAAAAAGGCAATAACGATAAAAATAACGATCGGATAATTGAGGTGAATGGCAATAACACTCAATCCCTCAGTGTACGACCAGGCAGGGCCGCCAAGAAAAGACAGGGCGCTTACGTAGGAAGCTACAACCGAGACGCCAATCGCCCACCAGGGGATATTTCGTTGACCAACAAAAAAATCATCTGCACTAGTGACTTTTTTACTAAGGACCGCTCCCAGGACTAAATTACCTACCAAATAGATCCCTAATATTGACCAATTAATCAGACCGAATGCTTGTAGTTCCATGTCTCTTCTTCTTTTTAGGTATATTTAGTCGTCTACACTCAATCTTGCTCGATATATTTGAACTAAAAGAGATAGTTCATCAAATACAATCCATTCCTCCGTGATCAGACCGTCGATGACCCTGTATTGACTCTCACCGAGAAGAAGTAAAGGGGTTCCGGTTGGCTCGCCATAGAGCCCAGGTCCACCATGATTACCCGCTATGGTCCATCGAACAGCAACGTCTGTACCCCCCTTGTCGTTCTGAATGGAACAACAATAATCATAGGAGAACTTTAATTGTGTGATGGTGCCAATTAATTGCGCATAAAAAGCAGTAATTTGCTGATGGCCTTTTAATGTTTGGTTTCTGGAGCCATGGAGTAGGGCATCTTCGGCGTAGCTTTGAAAAACATCCCCTATTAACCGAGCATTCCAAATATTTTGCATCAGCGCTTTGATGAATTCTTCCGGATCCTTAGAGCTACATCCTGAAAACGCCTGTCTCTCATGAGTTACCCGGCTAGATACACGATTCAGTTCAGACTGATACCAGTCCTCAAGTCTTTTTTGTAGTGGTTCAGATGCTTTTTGTGCAGCGATTTCGTGAACATCGAAGCCAAGTTGTTCAGTGAGCGCGTAATTGTCGCGGACCAACCACTCTTCGATGATTTTATTATCTTTAACTACACAGTGAGCTATTACAAAAAAAGTCGCCTGATTACCTGTTGCAGGCCCCATATCACTGCTACCCAGATTGGTCATCGACGTTTTAATAAGGTGAGAAGTATGAAATCCATCAGTATCGTTGCCACCCCAGATTATATTCTCTGCTCCTAGTGTTCTATCGGGAAAGCTGGCTAAGGTAGTAAGGGTATTTTGAGTAACCTCCTCTGCACCAATGGTGATACCGGCCATTGTGTAGACTGGACAGTCATCGGAATAATAATCGTAGCAGAGTCCGATTTGCTTGCCTTCCCAAATCCGGTAGGTAATCCGTAAAATATAGTCAACGATATCGGTAAATTCATCATCGAAGCCTACCATACCTGCTCCCTTAGTTCTGGAGCCTCTAGGCGCGCTATCGTAGTGATTTTGCATTATATCCATGATGAATAAGCCTTAAGTTGTAGTCGTCGCTTAATTATATTGTCAGTCAAATATCGCTGCACTAGGATTATCGCCACCACGCACAATGACCACCTCTACTGGCTCATTACTCGCGTTCGAAAAACTCCGAGACAACCCAATTGGACAGGTAAATAAATCACCAGCACCGAGAGTAAAGACGCCCTTGTCAGAAGTGATTGTTAGAATGCCGCGATGCACAAACAAAACTTCGTGCTCCTGACGGCTATGTTTTGTGATCGTTGCGCCGCAGTCAAGCATTAATCGTCGTAGTTGAAAGTTATGGGGCCGGCTTATCTTACCTTCTGGCATTCTCTCCGTATTACTTTCGCAGCCAATGACCGCATATTCGTAGGCGCCTTGTTCATGAGTCAAGCCTCCGGCATCCATGGTTGCGTATTCAGTATTGCGTTTTATGTTTTTTTCCATATCTTCCAGTGTTAATTTTCCAAAAGCGTCTAGCTCTTTTCCTGATACTGGCGTGTAAAGGTCTTGGTCAGCGGGAATCTCTTGGCCGGAATGGGTATCTATTAAGCGCCCATTCTTTAATAAGACTAAACCAAATTGCTTGGCCTTATCAAACACATAGGGTGCCCAGGTAACACTTCCGGGCGTTCCATCTGGGAGATGACCCAATACGCTAAGTAGAAAGCCGTTGTCGTCACCGACGTTTTCAAAGCCACGAAACATTTGAGTGGGGATAGATATAGTATCGCCGCTTTTCAAAATAGTCTCGCCATCAGTCCCGTGCTCTCCCCAGGTAAATTTCCACTCCCCTCTATGGACTACAAAGACTTCCTCTGTGTCATGGCTATGCTGAGAGTTTTTACAACCTTGGGGCTGGCGCGCCGCCCCCACATCGAACCCGTGTGGCTGGTTTATGTGCACTACTTGATCTGGGTTCTCTGCCACCCCAGCCCCAATAAGGCAGAAATTCTCCTTTTTATCGCTTCCGGGCGTTCGAGCATCAATGAAGGCTGTTTTACACGGTACTATTTCTGTGTGCCGTAAAATGAGAGAGTTGAGATTATCCATTCCAGATGTTAGATCCATAGTAATCGACGTTGAGCTTTTATAAATAGTTGCTATTTACAGATAGTATTGTACTTCGAATGCAAAATCAACATGCGTTGTATCGCAGAATATTCACTTTAAAAATTACTGTATGGTAGTTTAAATTCCATGAATAGCCGCAATAACAGTTAAAGATATTAGGGCTATCTGAGTTCATGGTAGTCATTGAACGCCTCTATTATTAAGAGCCATTATGTAACGAAAAAATGTAATATCCCGGTCTATTGCCAAGCGAAGGTTATCATCGGTAAAAAGATGGTTGTCACTCGCATACGAGTAAAGATTGTTTGATTTTTTGAGTTGAGTAAGCTGAGCGGCTAATGTTACTGAGTCCGCAAAGAGAGTTGTTTGGTCTCCCTCGGCATGGTGGATGTTTAGGGGACTTTTGATTAATTGAAGTTTAGAGACCATGGGTGTTACGTCTGTATCTTTTATACTTATCTCGGATGGAAGCTGGGTAGACCAAATACTTGCTCCACTAAGTTTGTTACCAAGGAACCTGGCAACATGGAGCGTTACTTCACCTCCCATAGAATGGCCAAGCATAAATAAATGATTTTTATCGATACTATTAATACTTTGCAGCGCATTGACAATACCTAATACGTCTCGCGCATACCAGCGAGCTGAGGTTTTTTGGAGCGTAAAGTCAATACCTGCAGAATCGTTGTGGCCGCGATAATCAGGGACAACTACCAAAAATCCATGACGTGCAAGTGACTGAGGTATTTGTCGATAATAGTCACCAGGACGATCGCTGATTCCATCTATGGCGCGTCGGCCATTCATAAATGGTTGGGGATGGAACCCATGATTGAAAATAATTACCGGCCAACCTGCTGAAGGCATGCCTTGTTCTGGCTTCAGTAAAAGAGCATATTGATCTAGTCCATCTACACTTAGTTTACCTACTTGGCCAATTAGGCCTAATAAGCGTTGCGCAAGGGGATTTTTTTTCAGGGTTACAAATTCAGAATTCTTAATAGACAGTAACTCACTATGCTCTTCAGCGCTTATAGCCTCAGTCAGTAAACTGATGTTACAAACAATGAAACAGAATATAAGAACTTTCCGGTTATCCATAAATCCGTACTTCAACATCATTAAAAAATTTTAAGTTCACATTTCATCCCATAAGATAGCCACTTTACGCCTCGGTCGCAAGAAGTGACTATAGTTTTTAGTTACAGAATCCTTCGGAACGTTTTTACCGTAGGTTTGTGTCACTGCTTTAATAATATAAAAAATATTTGACTTTATTTTGCATTCGAAGTACAAAGGTATTACGTCTTTGGGTTTTATCCATCAGTGGGCATTGGAGGGGAGCGTTTAAAACTCGCGCCCTTGGCTTAAATTCTTAGTTCATAACACTATTAGGGGAAATTATAATGAAAATTTTAAGAATAAATAAAAATAAAATGGCTTGTGCAATAGCGATTTCATCATTTTTTGTGTCCAACGCCTTTGCAGCAGACACTCTATC
>MDTF01005111.1_pt1 | contig 14170 bp, 14 predicted proteins | sample 811191 | NCBI WGS metagenome assembly MDTF01 (sample SAMN05326649, study PRJNA326480) | marine metagenome | isolation source: seawater | place: Southern Ocean | collected 2011
AGTAAACCTGATGGCACGCCAAGGAAACTCATGGATGTTTCTAAAATGAAAGAACTCGGATGGGAATATACCACAGAATTAGAATTAGGTATTGAAAAAACCTATCAATGGTTTTTAGAAAATATAAGTAAGATTAAAGAAGTTAAACTATAATTATGAAAGTAGCATTAATAACTGGTATTACGGGACAGGATGGTTCTTATTTAGCAGAGCTATTATTAGGGAAAGGATATGAAGTGCACGGAATAAAAAGAAGAGCCTCTTCATTAAATACAGATCGTATTGATCATTTATATCAAGATCCTCACCACCCTAATCAACGCTTAAAATTACATTACGGAGATCTAACAGATGCAATGAATCTCACCAAAATTATAAAAGAATGTCAGCCCGATGAAATCTACAACTTAGGAGCTATGTCTCACGTTAAGGTATCTTTTGATACTCCAGAGTACGTAGGGAATGTAGACGGTTTAGGGACTTTACGAATTTTGGAAGCTGTAAGGCTATTAGGCCTGGTAAAGAAAACTAGAATCTACCAAGCCTCCACATCTGAGTTGTATGGAGGGATGTCAGAGAATAAAAATGAGAAAGGGTTTTATGATGAAAATTCACCTTTTTATCCAAGGTCACCATATGGAGTTGCAAAAATCTATGGCTTTTGGATCACCAAAAACTATAGGGAGGCTTATAATATGTTCGCTTGTAATGGTATTTTATTCAATCATGAATCTCCAAGAAGAGGGGAGACCTTTGTAACCCGTAAAATTACACGAGCGACTGCTAGAATCGCTTTAGGGTTGCAAGATAAACTGTATTTAGGGAATTTAGATGCTAAACGAGATTGGGGCCATGCCAAAGATTATGTGCGTATGATGTGGATGATTCTTCAAGCAGAAAAGCCTGAAGATTGGGTAATTGCAACAGGTAAGACAACAACGGTTAGAGAGTTTGTAAGACTGAGTTTTGCGGAGGTTGGTATTGAATTAGAATTTAAAGGATTAGGAGTCAATGAAAAAGCAGCAGTTGTAAAATGTAATAATCCTGCTTTTAAAATTGAAATAGGAAAAGAAGTGCTTTCAATAGATCCTTCATACTTTAGGCCTACCGAAGTAGATTTGTTAATAGGAGACCCTACCAAGGCTAAAGAAGAATTAGGATGGGTTACCGAGTATGATTTATCTTCATTAGTAAAAGATATGATGCAATCTGATGTTAGGTTGATGCAGAAAAATTTGTACTTGAAAAATGGAGGGTATTTTGAAAACAACAATTTTGAATAAAAAAACCAATTAAAACTAATATTATTATGAAAAATAAAAATAAATTTACTGATATAGAACTAAAATATTTGTCTGAAGTTTTAGGTCTTGATAGTAGAAGTTCAACATCTTCTACCTTTACAAATAGGTTGGAGGAAGAGTGCGCTCAATTATTTGAAAATAAATATTGTATAGCTCAAAATAGTGGAACTTGTACATTACAGACAGCATTACTTGCACTTGGAGTTGGTCATGGTGATGAAGTTATCTCTCCGGCATTTTCTGTAATTATGAACACCTCTACTACGTTGCATTGTGGGGCAATTCCAGTTTACGTAGATGTTGATCCTGAAACCTATTGTATTTGCCCAATAGATCTTAGAAAAAAAATAACTCCAAAAACAAAAGCTGTACAGGTTGTAAGTGTTTACGGGCAATCTCCTGAGTATGATGAAATATTGAAAATTTGCAATGAGTTTAATATCCCAATTGTTGAAGATAATGCAGAAACCGTTTTTGGTTATTACAAAGGTAAACAAGTAGGTACGTTTGGTGATTTCTCTAGTATGAGTTTTGAGGACTCTAAACATTTATCTTGTGGAGAAGGTGGTATTCTCTTAGGAAATAATCCAGAATTAATGGCTAAAGCAAGAAAATTTGCAGGACAAGGTTTTAGAACTTTAAGTGCAAAAAGTGGATTAATTAGATTAAATCCAGAGGAATGGCAAAGTCCAGAATTTATGAGACATGATACAATTGGATATAACTACAGAATTACTGAATTTCAATCGGCTGTTGCATTAGCTCAAGTTCATAGAATAGATGAACTAGTCGGTTGGAGAAAAAAAAGTGGTAAGGCAATAACTGAATTAATTAGTGATTCTAGTTTGTTTTTAACACAGAACACTCCAGACTACATAGAACATTCATTTTGGTGCGTTGGAGCTAGATTACAAGAAGACTTAAAAACTTGGTATAAATTTAGAGACTTTTTATTTAAATCTTGTGGGGAAAGACTTTTTGGTGCTTGGCAAGTACCTTACAATGAGCCAGTTATGCAGAGTGGTGATTTTAAAAGATACCTTCATGATGATTTTAAAGATGTTAGTTACGAAAAAGGACTTTGTCCTAACGCAGAATCAATTCAAAAAAACATGATGGTGTTTAAAACTAAATATAGAAATCAAAAGTCTTTAGATAATCTGATTAAAGGTTTAGAATTAACGATAAAAGAATTTAAATAATGAATATAATAATTTTAGGATCTGAAGGTCTAATAGGAAAAGAAGTTGCATCATACTTATCAAAGAATCATAATACAATTTGTAGGGATGTTAGTACTTTAGATTTAAATGATAATGAAAAAACTGAATTATTTTTTAAAAATAACAAAGCTGATGTATTAATAAACTTGTTTGGTAAAAACCAACATGTTAAATCTAACATGGACGACCTAAACACTATTGATGATATTACTGAAGAAGAAATTCGTCAATATTTTGAGATTAATACTATCTTATTATTTAGAGTTTGTAGATATTTTGTTAAATACAATGAATCCGGCAAAGTTTTTAATTTTAGTAGTCTCTATGGGCATCACGTTCCGAATCCAAAATACTATAATGGAGCGCATAAAAGTATAGGCTATTGTTTATCAAAATCCGCTGTTGTTATGTTAACGAAATATTTAGCTGTTCATTACAATACACATGAATTTATTGACATTGTTTTAGGTGGTGTAGAAAATAATCAAAATGAAAATTTTGTTAAAAACTACATATGTGATGTTCCTAAGAAAAGATTACTTAAAAGTCATGAAATTGGTCCGGTAGTTGAAGGTTTATTTAATTCAAATTACATAACTGGTACATCAATTTTTTTGGATGGCGGGAAAAACTTATATTAATTAATAATAAACAAAAAAATGAAGAATACAATAGAGAATATTTTTTTAAAAAATGATAGTCCATCTTATAATATTGCAGAAATTGGAATTAATCATAATGGAGATTTACAATTAGCAAAAAAGCTGATTAAAGTCTCATATGACAATGGTTTTGATGCTGTAAAATTTCAAAAAAGAGTTCCTGAACTTTGTGTGCCAGACCACAAAAGAAATGAAAAAAAAATTACACCATGGGGGGAAATGACATATTTTGATTACAAAAAAAAGATTGAGTTTTCTTCGGAAGATTACAAAGAAATTGATATTTACTGCAAAGAACTTGGAATAGACTGGTCTGCTTCTGCATGGGATATAGAATCAATTGAATTTTTAAAAGCTTTTAATTTGCCATTTTTTAAAGTGCCTTCAGATAAGAATACAGATTTAGATTTTATAAAAGCTTTAAAGAATGTAAATTGCCCTATAATTTTGTCTACTGGCGGAACTAATATTGATCAAGTAAAAGATATTTTAAAAATACTTCAAGGCAATAAAGTGGCATTATTACAGTGCACTAGTATTTATCCATGCCCAACAGACAAAGTTAACCTAAGAGTAATTAATAATTTAAAAAGTCAATTTAATGTTCCTGTTGGTTTTTCATCTCATCATACTTCTCCAATGATTACAGCAATGTCAGTTGCATACGGAGCGAGAATAACAGAAGTTCATGTAACATTAGATAGAGCTATGTGGGGAACTGATCAAGCTATGTCATTAGAACCAAGAGGTGGGCAAATTCTAATATCTGCTATTAGAGATTTTGAATTGGCTTTGGGAAGTTCATCTAAAGAAGTCTTATTACAAGAACAAAAGATTCTTTCCAGAACTGTGGGTAGAAATAAAATTGATTAAATTATGAAAAAAATAAACTTAGCAATTTTGGGTTCCGGTTTTATGAGTAAAGTTTATTTAAATGCAGCTGAATCCTTAAAACATTATTACCCTGACTCTCCAAACGTAAAGGTATCATCACTATTAGTTTCTGACAGAAAAACAAATGATGAAATTACTGAAATTAAAAATCGATATAAAATTGATAATATAACCTCTAATTACCAAGATATTATAAATGATAGTAATATTGATGCTATATATATTGCTACCCCTAATGACATTCATTATGAACAAGTTTGTTTGGCAATAAAAAATGGCAAACATGTTCTTTGTGAAAAGCCTATGTCTATGACCATAGAAGAATCGCACGAAATGCTAAATTTAGCTAAACAAAATCCAAATATTATTACAAATATGGTTTTTGAATATAGATATATTCCTGCTATATCAAAAATCAAAAAAATTATTGATTCAGAAAAAATTGGTGAAATAATTCAGTTTAGAGCATTTTATTTACATGGAAGTTACATTAATGAAAGACCTTTAACTTGGAGATTAAAAAAAGGTACTGGAGGTGCGCTAGTTGATCTTGGTCCTCATTTACTAGACTTAATAGCTTATTTAATAGGGGATGTGAAAATATCTCATTTAAAAACAGCAAAAAAAATGCCTAATAGAGAAGTGGATGATATTGCTTGGATTTTATGCAAAGCTAAAAATGCTGATGGAACAATAGAAGTTTCAAGGGTTTCTAATGGTAGTGTAGACGAACTAAGATTAGAAATTCATGGCACTAAAGGCGCTATAAAATGGAATTTAGAAGAATTAAATTACTTTCATCTCTTTTTAAATGAATCAAATGCTTCTGGATATAAAAAAATACCATGCTTTACAGATGAAAATGATAATTCAGATTTTCCACCCCCAAAAGTTACTTCTGGATGGTTGAATGCTCACACTCACTGTTTATATCATTTTGTGAAAGAAATAAATGACAAACATTATAAAAATATAGCTATTGCTAAATTTAGTGATGGTTTTAAAGTTCAAAAATTATTAAATGAAAATTTATGAAAAAAAGTGTAAAAATAAAAGCATTATTTATTGAACCAAAGAAAGACATTTATTTTAAAGATGTTGATATAAAAAAAATCGATGACGATGATGTTCTAATAAAATGGACTACATCATCTGTTTGTAATTCAGAAAGAAGAAGATATAATTTAACAAAATCTGCAAATGATAAAAATGTATTTATAGGTGGGCATGAAGCTGTAGGTATTATTGAGTCAGAGAAATATATAACTAAAAGATATGCACTTTTACCACATTCTAATTGTCTAACAAGGGGTGAAAAAAATCAATGTAATTCTTGTGGAGAAGGGAAAGAGAATTTATGCTCAAAGATGAAGCATGCTGGTTTAGATAATAATACACCAAGTGGATTTACTGATAGGATGTTTGTTTCCAGAAGTCAATTATTTGATGTTACAGATCTTGACTCTGAAATAGCTCCATTTTTGGAGCCTTTTTCTTGTGTTTTAAGATCTTGGAAATTAGCTAACACTGATATTAGCAAAGGTGGTTTTTCTGTAGCAGTAATTGGAGGTGGCCCGATAGGTTGTCTACATGCTTTTTACGTAAATGAGAAAAATAAAGAAAATACAATTACTATTGTAGAATCATGTCCAGAAAGGAGAAAAGTCTTAAATTATGTTTTTGATAGTTTCCCTAATATTAAAATTTCTAATAACAGTATTATAGACAGTTTTGATATAAGTGTTATGGCTTCATCAGACACATCGGCTTATGAAGAATCCTTTAGATTATTGAAAGATGATGGCTATTTAATTTTATTTTCAGGATTTAATGATCCTAAATTTAATGATGAAAGTTATAATCCTGAAATTGTTCATCGTCAAGAATTCATCCATTTTTTTAAATCAAAAAAATTAGTAGGAAGTAGCGGCTATAATTCAGAAGATTTAATAGATGCAAAACGAATATTATTTAACTTTGATAATATTTTAAATATTGTAACGGGTAAGGTTTATGGCTTGGATTCAAAAACTGTTCATAGGTTTGATGGTGTTTTAACTACATATGACGAACCTGTTTTAATTAAAGATATTCAAGGAGATTTGAAAGATCATATAAAAATTCAGTATTTCAATAATGATTATAAAAATTAAAACAATATTGTGGTAGGATTAATTACAGTAAGAACCAGTAGTACACGTTTTCCAGGAAAATGCTTGAGTAGATTTAATAATCATAACACCCTTATAGAGCACATAATTAGTAGAACTAAATTATTTGGAATAGAACCAATTGTGTGTACTTCAATTTCAAAATCAGATGATATTATACAACAAATTGCTGAAGATAATAATATTAAAATATATAGAGGAAGTTTAGATAATAAGATCTCTAGATGGTACCATTGCGCTAAGCATTTTAAGTTAGATTATTTTCATAATATTGATGCTGACGACCCCTTCTTCGATGGAGAAAGAATGAAGAAATCTTTAGAAATATTGGAAAATGAAAAGTTAGATTATGTGAAACCCAGCCATTATTCCAATAATGGAGGAGCTACAGAAGGTTATTCGATAGCTACAAAATTTATTGAAAAGGTTTATAATATTTATAAAAAGGACAATTTAGATACGGAAATGGCAATTTATTATTTCGAAAAATTAAAATCTAGTTTCCATATAATGGATGACCCAGAATATAATATTACCATTAATAATAAAATCCCAAGATTAACTCTAGATTATTTTGAAGACTATATTTTTTTAAATCATCTTTCTTTTATTGTAAAAAATAATCTGAATAGAATGGAAATCGAACGATACTTAATTAAAAACATAAATTTTTCAGATTTAAATATTCATTTAAATGAATTATGGAAAAAGAAGCAATTATCTAAAAAAATCTAATATGATCAAATTATTTATTTCAGATGTTGACGGTGTTTTGACCGATGGATCAATGTATTATTCCGAGAATGGAGACGAGTTAAAAAGGTTTAATACATATGATGGAATGGCATTTCAAATATTAAGAGATAGAGGTGTTAAAACTGCTATTATTACATCTGAGAAAACTAAAATTGTTTCAAATAGAGCTAAAAAATTAAAAATAGATTTCTTATATCAAGGAGCAAGTGGTTCAAATAAACTAATGCTTGCAAAGCAAATTTGTAAAGATAATGATATAGATTTTTCTTCTGTCTCTTATATTGGTGATGATGTTAATTGTTTTGAATTATTAACAGCTGTAAATTACAAAGCTTGTCCTGCTAATGCTGTAAAAACTATAAAAAACATCAAAGATATTATATTATTGAATTACAAAGGTGGAGATGGAGCAGTAAGAGAATTTGTAGATTATTTAATAAATAAAAAATTAATTTGAGAACTGATTTTTTTTCTAACACTCTGAAACTTTCTTCTGCGCCTTTTTTAACTCAGATATTTTCTTTTCTGATGTTACCAATCATTTCTAGATTATATAGTCCAGAAGATTTTGGTGTTTTTAATATTTTTTTATCATATGTTGGTGTCATAACAGTTTTCTCTGGAATGGCATATCATCAAGCAATTGTTCTTCCTAAAGATGATAAAGATGGATTTAGTTTGTTTTTAACTAGTATTTTTTTAACAGTATTGCTATTTCTAATTACTGCGCTTATACTTTTAATAACACCCTATGATGTATACATTAAATTTAAAATAGAAGACGTTTTTGAATATAGACATATAATTTATCTTTCTATTTTTTTTCATGGACTATATGTAAGTTTATTAGGTTGGAATTTGAGATTTTTAAATTTTGGTTTAATATCTATTTCTAGAATATTGAGAGTTGTTTTAAATAAAAGTTTTATTGTAGTTTGTGCTTTACTTTTTTTTGGATCCCCAAAGTTTTTAATATATGGGGAGTTTTTAGGTTCAGTATTAGTTTGCTTAATCCTGATATTATATTTTAATTTTAAAAATATAACAATGCCTAGCTTTAAAGATTTGTTTAAAGTATCATTGTTATACAAACAATTTCCGTTATTTAATTTACCAAATGATTTAATATATAGATCCAAAACAGCTATTATTATAGGGTTATTAGTTTATTTTTTTTCAACTGAACAAGCTGGTTACTATGGAATGGCTATGTTAATATTAGCAATCCCAACAAGTTTAATTGGTGCATCTATTGGTGAAGTATATTATCAAAAAATTGCAGAATCCAACGATTCTGATTTAATTAGAGAATTTTCAAAAAGAATTTTCAAAATATTATGTTTTTGTTCATTTTTCGCATTTACATATATTGCTTTTTTTAGTTATGATTTATTACCTTTTTTATTAGGAATTAAATGGTTAAAATCAGGAATTTTGATTTCAATTTTAAGTTTCAGTTTATTGTTTGAGTTTATTTTTGGTCCTTTTTTACATATTTTAAAAGTTCTAAACAAACAACAGTATTTAGTTTATTTTCAAATTGTTAGTATCCTAGTCTCTGTAATTAGTATTGCAATTGGAGGATATTATAATCGAATAGAATTAGCATTTGCTTTGTTTTCATTTTTAAACGGATTAAACTCTTTATTGCTGTCATTAATAATTTTCAATTTTATAAAAATAAAATTTACTTTTATTTTAAAAACTCTATTTGTAAATAGTTGTTTTGTAGCACCATTTATTATTTGTTTTAGTTTTGTGAAGTATAATTATAATTTAAATATATATTCAATCTTAATTTTAAGTATTTTCTCAATAACTTTATACTTTGTTTTAATTTATAATTTTAATAATGATTTCAAAGTTGAATACAAAAATTTAAAAAAATATTTAATTTCAATTGTTAAATAATGATTAATCTTAACAAATTTTATAATATTCATAAAGGTGAAACTTGTTATATTTTTGGAGATGGACCAAGTATTAAACATTTTGATTTGTCAAGATTTGACGATTATATTGGTATAAGTTGTGGGAATCAAATTTTTCATAAAGATTTTAATAAGCTAAATGTAAAATATTATACAGTTCCAGAGCCCTGGTTATTTTGTAACAAAATATTTCAAAGACACAAATTTCTGCAAGATTTTAAGCCCCTTACAAATCATTTAAAGAACAAAATGATAATAAATAAACAGATCGATTTTTTCATAAACTTATCTAATTTTGGATCATGCCATGGTTCTAATATTTATTTTATTCATAGATATCTTACTAAATTTTCTTCTGTTTTCTCAAAATTTAAAAATATTGATCCTTTCCAAGGATCATTTTATAGTTCATTGTCCTTAGCTTATTTTATGGGTTTTAGTAAAATATATGTAATAGGTCACGATGCTTGGTCAATAAGAAAAACTAGCTCTCAAAGATGGTATGAATTTGGAGAAGGAGTCACGTCAAAATCACAGAGTTTTAAAAAAGATAAATACATAGAGCAACTTGAAAAAGAGATTGATATTAGTTCGATTATTATTGATAAAAATTCAATGAATTTTAAAAGTCACACTTATAAAGAATTTACTGGATTAAAACCTTCATTTCAAGAAAACAATGAATTAACATCCTTAGATAATTTAAAAGTTTTTGACACTTATCCTGGATATAAAGTTTTTAAATAAAATACTATGAAAGACTATTTCTCACACGAATCTGCTATAATTGATGACAAGTGTATTATTGGTTCAGATTCAAAAATTTGGCACTTTTCTCATATAATGTCAAAATCTATAATTGGAAAAAAATGTAATATTGGTCAAAATGTAGTTGTCTCACCAGGTGTAAAATTAGGTAATAACGTAAAAGTTCAGAATAATGTTTCTATTTATACTGGCGTAACTTGTGAGGATGATGTTTTTTTAGGTCCATCTATGGTTTTTACTAATGTTATTAATCCAAGAAGTGCAGTTGTAAGAAAAAATCAATATTTAAGTACTATTGTCAAAAAGGGAGCGACTATAGGTGCTAATTCAACTATTGTTTGTGGAAATAATATAGGTTATTTTGCTTTTATTGGAGCTGGATCAGTTGTTATTTCTGATATTCCTAATTATGCTTTAGTAGTAGGGAATCCGTCGAGACAAATAGGTTGGGTCAGTGAATATGGTCATAAACTTGAATTTGACAGAGAAGGATTTGCATTTTGTAATGAAACTAAACAAAAATATAGACTGTTAAAAAATATAGTTGAACGAATAAAATAATAACAAATGAAAAATTTTGGACTTATAGGAGCATCTGGATATATTGCCCCTAGGCATATGAAGGCTATTAAAAATACTGATAATAATTTAATAGTCGCACTAGACAAATTTGATAGTGTCGGAATATTAGATAGTTTTTTTCCAAATGCAGATTTTTTTACAGAATTCGAAAGATTTGATAGACATGTGTCTAAGTTGAAATATGAAAAAAATATTTCTTTAGATTACGTGAGTATATGCACACCAAATTATTTACATGACTCTCATATTCGTTTTGCATTAAGACAGAATGCTAATGCAATATGTGAAAAACCTCTAGTTTTGAATCCATGGAATATCGATTCTTTAAAAAATATTGAAAATGAAACAGGAAAAAAGATTTATAATATTCTTCAATTAAGGTGTCACCCATCAATAATTGCACTAAAGAAAAAGATTGATGATGGTCCTAAAAATAAAATTTACGATATAGATTTAACTTACTTAACTTCAAGAGGACACTGGTATTATTCCTCTTGGAAGGGTGATATAAATAAATCTGGAGGAATTTCAACTAACATAGGTGTTCATTTTTATGATATGTTATCTTGGATATTTGGTGATTTAAAACAAAATATTGTACATATTAATGATCATGATAGATCTGCAGGTTATTTAGAATTTGAAAAAGCTAGAGTTAGATGGTTTTTATCCATAAATTACGATCTTATTCCAGATGAAATTAAAAAATCAGGTAAAAGAACATATAGATCTATCACCATTGAAGGGGAAGAATTAGAGTTTAGTGATGGTTTTACAGATTTACATACCGTTTCATACAATGAAATTATTAATGGTAATGGTTATGGCTTAGAAGAACCTCGTCAAGCAATTGAAATTGTTCATAAAATTAGAAATTCTAAACCTATTGGTTTAAAAGGTGAATACCATCCTTTTGTTAAAAAGGCTAGATCAAAACATCCATTTAAACTCTAAAAGGATTTATTTCTTAGTATAAATATTAATCATTAATAAAAACAATAGATGACACAAATAAAAAATTCTAATATTTTAGTAATAGGTGGTGCAGGTTTTATAGGAAGTTTTGTAGTTGCTGAACTTTTAAAACATGACGTCAATAAGGTTATAGTTTACGATAATTTTGCAAGAGGAAATCCAGATTATTTATTAGATCAATTAAAGGATTCAAGGTGTTCAATTTATAAAAATGGAGGTGATATTAGAGACGTAGACATTTTAAATGACGCAGTTTCTGAGGCAGATTTTGTTATTTGCTTAGCTGCAATGTGGCTTCTTCATTGTAAAGATTACCCAAGAACAGCATTTGAGGTCAATATTAAAGGAACTTTTAATGTTTTAGAGGCATGCGTAAAAAACAACATTAAAAAGCTTGTTTGGTCCTCCTCTGCATCGGTGTATGGAGACGCAGTTGAATTACCTATGACTGAAGATCATCCATTCAATAACAAAAATTTTTATGGAGCATCTAAGATTGCTGGTGAAGCGATGGCTACTGCTTTTAATGATAGATATGGGTTAAAGGTAATAGGGCTTAGATATATGAATGTCTATGGTCCACATCAAGACCAAACAGCAGCTTACACTGGGGTTGTTCCGATTTTACTAAATAAAATTCAAGCCAATGAGTCTCCTACTATCAATGGAGATGGAAGTCAAGCATATGATTTTATTTATGTAGAAGATGTAGCAAGATCCAATGTAAAGGCGTTAATAAGTGATATTGAATTTGGAATGTATAATGTTGGTACTGAAGTTCAAACATCAATTAAAAAATTATGTGACACAATCTTGAAATTAAAAAATTCTAATTTAAAAGTTGAATATAGGCCATATACTGAAGATGACGCTAGATCACTTGTTCAAAATAGAATTGGCTCAAGAAAAAAAGCAGAAAATGAGTTAAGTTTTAAATTTAAATATGATTTGGAAGAAGGTTTGCAGAAGTTAATAGACTGGAGAAAAAAAACTGGATTGGATGATTAATAAAAAAATTGCTGTAGTTGGAGGGGGAATTATTGGGCTTGCAATTGGATATAAATTAGTAAAACGTTATCCAAATTCACAAATAACAGTTTTTGAAAAAGAATCCTCTTTTGGATTTCATCAGTCTGGAAGAAATAGTGGGGTACTTCATTGTGGTTTACACTATAACCCAGGTAGTTTGAAGGCTAAGCTTGCAGTAGATGGAATAAGACAAATGGTCGATTTTTGTAAAACCGAAAAAGTTGATCATGATATTTGTGGAAAAATTGTTGTTGCTACTAACGAAAATCAAATAAAATATCTAGATAATCTAGCTGAAAGAGGAAAGAAAAATGGAATAAAAAACCTAAAGTATTTGAACTCTGGTGAATTAAAGAACAGAGAACCTTTTGTGAAATCAATAAAAACACTTTTAGTTTCTGAAGAAGGTATAGTTGATTATAAAATGGTTATGGAAAAGCTTGCTAATAAAATAGTAGAAAATAATGGTGAGATTAAGTTTTCTACAAAAATAGAAAAGGCACAAAATTTGGCTGATAAAGTAATATTAAAAAGTAAGAATAATGAGTGGAGTTATGACTTGATTTTTTCTTGTGGAGGACTTTATTCTGACAGAAACTTTGAAAAATTCACATTAAAAAAAAGACCGTTGAGAATTATTCCTTTTAGAGGAGAATATTTAAAATTAAAAAATGAAGCTAGTAATTTAGTGAATCATCTAATTTACCCTGTTCCAGACCCAATATATCCATTTTTAGGTATTCACTTTACAAGACTTATAAGTGGAGAAAGAGAAGTTGGACCAAATGCTGTTTTTGCTTTTAAAAGAGAAGGATATAAAAATACTGACTTCTCAGTTTCGGATATTATGGACTCTGTATTTTATAAAGGATTTTTAAAATTTGCTGCAAAAAATTTTAAATTTTGTATGAACGAGTTTGTTGGATCAGTATTAATGAGTGAGTTTGTAAACAAAGCTAAAAAGCTTATCCCAGATATTGATTCTAGTATGTTTGTTAAAGGTACAGCTGGAGTTAGAGCTCAAGCTATGAATGATAGTGGAGAATTGTTGATGGATTTCAATATTGTCAGAGAAAAAAATCAAATACATGTGTTAAATGCTCCATCTCCAGGTGCGACCGCTTCATTAGCAATTGCTGATTATATTATAAAAAATTATATTTAATATTAAAAAATAACCATGAAAATACCATTAATTAAACCCTACATAACTCAAGAAATTAAAGATAAAGTTAATGAGGTTCTTGATAGTGGATACCTAACCGAAGGACCTGTAACAAGAGAATTTGAAAATAAATTAAAGGAATATATAGGCTGTGATTATCTACATGCTGTTACATCTGCAACTACAGGCTTAGAAGTAGCTTTAAGAGCATTAGGGATTGGCCCTGGAGATGAAGTTATCGTTCCAGATTATACTTATCCAGCAACAGCATCAGTAATTGCAATAGTAGGAGCTAAAGCTATAATAGTTGACGTTTCAAAAGAGGATATGTTATTAAATTTTGATTCACTAGAAGCTGCAATTAATGAAAATACCAGGGCTATTATTCCAGTGTCATTATTTGGAGCTCCATTAAACTATGATAAACTTAATCAGTTAAAAATTAAACATAATTTATATATTGTCGAAGATGCAGCTTGCTCAATAGGTGCTATTTACAAAGGAATTAAAGTTGGTAATCAGGCAGACATAACAGTATTTTCTTTACACCCAAGAAAATTTATAACAACTGGTGAAGGTGGAGTTGTTACTACTAACAACAAAGAATGGGGTGATTGGATCAATTCTTACAAGCACTTTGGGATGGATATGACTGGAGCTAATAGAGAAGGGATACACTTTAACATTATTGGTACAAATTATAAGCTTAC
>MDTF01011736.1_pt1 | contig 14166 bp, 15 predicted proteins | sample 811191 | NCBI WGS metagenome assembly MDTF01 (sample SAMN05326649, study PRJNA326480) | marine metagenome | isolation source: seawater | place: Southern Ocean | collected 2011
TAAAAATTACATCTATTTTTAGAACAAAGTATGGAGAATATCCTGAATACCATACCTCGCTTGATAATTTTAACATAGTTACTTTAGAAGGAATTAATGGAGGTTATAAAGTAGCAAAAATGGCATTAAAATTAATGGATAAAAATAAATATCCAAAATATAAAATTTTATGTGAACCTCAAATGGGTAGAAGAGGGATGTATCCCACCTTATCAACAAAAGAACCAATAAAAATGACAAGACAATATATGAATTTTTTACAATATGCAGATGGAAGTAATTCTTTGAATAAAATTTCAAAATTTATAAATTTAGATGAAAAATCAATAAAAAAAATTTATAAGATTCTTTTAAAAAAGAATTTATTAATCCATTAATTATTAATATTACTTAATAATTTAAAATGATATTATTATAAAAAAGTGAATAAAAATAGAAATTTTAAATAAAAAGTCAGGTGAAAATTATTTCTTTTAAATAAAAAGTCAGGTGAAAATTATTTCTTTTAAATAAGTAACATGAAAAAAAAAATTATTTGTATAGTTCAAGCAAGAACTGGGAGTAAACGTTTACCAAAAAAAATACTTTTACCAATACTTGGTAAAAGTTTACTAGAACACATGTTGCAAAGGTTAAAAAAAACAAAAAAAATTGATCAGATCTGTCTAGCAACTACTATAAAAAAAGAAGATGATATAGTTTGCCAAATAGCTAAAAAAAAAAAAATTTCTGTTTTTAGAGGCAATAGCAATAATGTTTTAAAAAGATTTTATGATTGTGCAAAAAAAAATAAAGCTGATACTGTTATTAGGGTTACTGCTGATTGCCCACTAATTGACACAAAGTATATAGATGAACTACTTAGCATATATGAAAAAAACAATTTTGATTATATGAGTAATCTGGATTATGATTATTTACCTGAGGGCTTTAGTAGTGAAGTATTTAGTTTTGCCTCATTAAAAAAATCTTTTAAATTAGCAAAATCAAAATTTGATAAAGAGCATGTCACATCATTTATTTGGTCGAATCCAAAATTATTTCATTTTTATCATTATAAAGGAAAAAAAAATAAAAACTTCTTAAAGAATGTTAGGTTAACTCTAGATTATTTAGAAGATTTTATTTTAATTAAACAAATATTTGAAAGTTTATATAAAAAAAATTCCAATTTTTCATTAAATGATATTTTTGAATATTTACAAAAAAACAAGAATTTACTTAAAATAAATAAAAAATATACAATGTCGCATTGGAAAAAATATCAACAAAAAAGAAATAAGTTTGATAAAATAAATAATAATAAATATATATTAAAAAAATGAAAAGTGTTTTTGTAACAGGAAGTGGACAGTGTGGTGAAACATTTTTATTCAATCTTTTTAAAAATCACAAAGAAATTATAGCCAAAGATGAAAGTAGACCCTTGATACATTCTTATTATAAATTTGCTAAATACAACAATATGAATATCGATGAAGCTCCCTTGATTGAACAATTGTCAAAAGTAATCAAGAGTGCAACTGTAAAAAGAAAGATAGCCTTTGAATCGAGTTCATTTTTAGCACTACACACGCTTCAAATATATAAAGAATTTAATTCTAAATTTATAATTCTTTTAAGAAATCCTTTTGATGTCTCTTATTCATTAAAAAAAAAAGGAATGGTATAAAGAAAAATATATTAAAAAAGATAAAAAAAAAATAATTGGATATCAAGGTGTAGCGAGTAGCTTTCACAATAAACACCATAATTTTTGCAGATTGAGTCCAAAAGGTAAATATTTCACAAAATGGAATAGCTTAGATCAATTATTAAAAATTAAGTGGTATTGGAATGAAATTTACACTGAAATTTTTAGTGATTTAAAAAAAATACCTAAAAAAAACTATAAAGTTATTAAAATAGAAGATTTTGATTATAATAAATATTTAGAACTATCTAAATGGATTGGAGTTAAGCCAATAGTAAATAGGATTATCTTTAATATGAGAACTAAATTTGCAAAAAAAAAAATGATAAAAGATAATAAAAGATTGAGTCAATTTTCAAAATTTAAATCAAATATTGAAAAACATTATTATAAAGAAAATTTAATATTCTAATTAAAAATATAAATATGATTAATTATGGAAAACAAACACTAGAAGAGGATGATTTACAAGCTGTCGTAAAAACTTTAAGAGATAATTTTCTAACATCTGGTCCAAAAGTTGATAAATTTGAAAGAGAATTAATTAAAAAATTTGGAGGAAAATTTTGTTCAGTCGTTAATAATGGCACATCTGCACTAAATATAATTGGTAAAGCGCTGGGTTGGAAAAAGGATGACAAGGTTATTACCACTCCTTTGTCTTTTTTAGCTACAGCAAACTGTATAGTGAACAATAATGCTACACCAGTTTTTACAGATGTTGAAAATGAGTACTTTACAATTGACCCTGAAAAACTTGAAGACAAGCTAAGAAAAAATTCGTGCAAAGCAGTAATAGCAGTTGATTATGCGGGACACCCCTGTGATTGGGTGTCATTAAGATATTTGTCTAAAAAATATGATTTTAAATTAATTAATGATGCTTGTCATTCTATGGGTTCTAAACTTAATAATAATCAAAAATATGCCACTTATTATTCTGACTTTGTAACTCAAAGCTTTCATCCTGTTAAAGCAATAACAACAGGAGAGGGTGGGTCAATTTTTTCAAAAAATAAAAAGATTGCAAATAGAATTACTCAAATACGTAATCATTGTATGCAACATACTAAAAAAGAAGGTCCTTGGTATTATGAAATACATGAAGCTGGATCTAACTATAGAATCACAGATTTTCAATGTGCATTAGGAATCTCTCAATTAAAGAAACTTAACAACTTTGTTAGAGCTAGGAGAAAAATTGCCTCTATTTATTTAAAAGAATTAAAAAATGATGAAAGATTTGTACTACCTAAAGAAAAAATTGACTGTTATCACTCATATCATATTTTTCCATTGCAGATAAATTTTAATAAATTAAAGATTAATAAAAAAGAATTATTTGAAAGATTTAAGAAAAGAGGAATTAATTTACAAGTACATTACATTCCAATTCACTTACAACCATTCTACAAAAAAAAATTTGGCTATAAAGTAAATCAATTTCCTAACGCAGAAAAATTTTATAGAAATGAGATTTCTTTACCAATATACCCTGAATTAAAGTTTAATGATTTATATAGAGTGATTGATGAATTATTATTCCTCAAATAGTCTTAATTAATTGAATATTCAAAAACCTTCAAAATAATCAAATTTAAAAATTATTTATATATTGAAGATTAATTTTTTGTACATTAAGGTAAAATAGTAAAAATTATCTATAAAATTACATAATAAGTGTTAATAGGATGTAAAAAAATCATGAAAGTGAAAAATAAAAATTCATATTTGATAACTGGTGGAACAGGAAGCTTTGGAAAAAATTTTGTCTATAAATTAGTTAACTCAAAAAAAAAAATATCAAGATTGGTAATATTTAGTAGAGATGAATTGAAACAATATGAAATGGCTCAGTTATTTCCTTTAAAAAAATACCCATTCATTCGTTTCTTTATAGGAGATGTCCGTGATGCAAAAAGATTAGTAACTGCAACAGAAAATATTGAAACAATAATTCATGCAGCTGCATTGAAACAGGTTCCAACGACTGAATACAATCCCTTTGAGGCTATTAAAACAAATATTATGGGTGCAAACAATGTCATAGAAGCAGCATTAACGAATAAAGTTAAAAATGTAATTGCATTGTCAACAGATAAAGCGTGTTCTCCTATAAATTTGTATGGTGCCACAAAACTTTGTTCGGATAAACTTTTTATATCCGCAAATAACATCAAGGGTAATCAAGAAATTAAATTTTCTGTTGTTAGGTATGGAAATGTATTTGGAAGTAGAGGATCTGTTATACCATTCTTTTTGAAAAATAAGTCAAAAGGCGAACTTCCGATAACAGATAATGAAATGACAAGATTTAATATTTCATTAGATCATGCGGTTGATGTGGTGATGTGGGGGCTAAAAAATTTAATTGGAGGAGAATTACTTGTTCCTAAATTGCCCAGTTATAAGATTATGGATTTAGCAAAAGCAATCTCTTCAAAATGCAAAACTCCAATAATAGGCATTAGACCAGGGGAAAAAATACATGAAGAAATGATTTCCTCAAGTGATAGTCAAAACACGCTAGAGTTAAAAGATTTTTTTATTATATTACCAAATTTAAATGAAAAAATATTATTAATTTATAGAAAAAAACTTGGAGCTAAAAAAGTTAAAAAAAATTTTGTTTATAATAGTAATTCAAATAACAAATTTTTAACAGTAAAAGAATTAAAGCAACTAGTTGTAAAATTTCAAAAAAATTTTTAAATGAAAAAAAAAGAATATTCAAAAATTATTAATAAGATTCAGCTTTTAAGAAAAAAAAATAATGTTAATTGGATGGATATTTTACGTTTAGCTATGAAGCACGCTCCAATTGAAACAAAAAAAATACTTAAAAATGTCAACAATTATGATAAAAAAATATCAAATGAAGTTAGCTCGATTACAAAATTAAAATAAATTATGAATGCCATTTACTATTAGAAAAGGAATTCAATTAAAAACAACTCAAAAATACTACAAAAATACATTCTAAATAAATTTTTAAAAACTAATGTTTCTTTAATTATTTATGTAAATGATATATTAAATTTATTCTATGAAAATACTTATTACAGGATCTGCAGGTTTTATTGGTTTTAATTTAGCAAAAAGACTTTTAGACAATCAAAATATTGAAGTAATTGGAATTGATAATATTAATGACTATTATGATGTTAAATTAAAAAAAAAAAGAAATGATTTTCTAAAAAAAATTAAAAATTATAGTTTTGTAAAAATAGACATAAGAAACAATGTAAAACTAGAGCAATTGTTTAAAAAAGAAAAATTTGATTTTGTATTTAATTTAGCTGCTCAGGCTGGAGTAAGATATTCAATTAATCATCCTAGAGAATATGTCGAAAATAATATTTTAGGATTTTATAATATTATTGAAAATGTGAAGAAATATAAGATAAAAAGACTTTTTTATGCATCCTCAAGCTCTGTATATGGTGAAAATAGAAGCTTTCCATTGAACGAAAAACAAAAAATTTCTCCAAATAATATTTATGCACTTTCAAAAAAAATTAATGAGGAGATAAGTCTCATTTTTAATAAATATTACAATAGCAAGTTAACAGGATTAAGATTTTTTACTGTTTATGGAGATTGGGGTAGACCTGATATGATGATGGTTAAATTCATAGATAGTCATTATAAAAAAAAATTATTTAAGTTATTTAATTTTGGGAAACACGTGAGAGATTTTACATATGTAAATGATGTAGTTGAAATTTTATATTTATTACTTAAAGCTCATAAAAAGTTACCTAATAATGATATATTCAATATTTGCTCTAATGATCCAATAAGTCTTGAAAAAATTATAGATTTTATGAAAAAAAATGGAATTAATCCGAAAGTTAAAAAAGTAATTCTTCAAAAAGCAGATATATTAAAAACACACGGTGATAATAAAAAACTTTTAAAATATATTAAATTTAAAAAATTTACTAATTGGAAAAAAGCTTTAAAAAAAACAATTACCTGGTACCAAGAAAATATGATTTGAAAATTGTATTATATTAAATATGCGAATTGCTTATCTATTCAACTCTTCTATACCATCAGGAAATCCTGGTAGTATACAGGTAGCAAAGACCTGTGAAGCAATTATTAGACTATCAAATAAAGTAAAACTCATTGTACCAAATACTGGATTAAAAAAGTCAATGATAAGCTTTTATGGATTAAGATTTTCACCAGATATAATTAGAATAAAATACTTTAAAAAATTTCCCCTTGGTCTTAAATATTATTTATTTTCACTTTTTTCTGTTATTTATGGAATTAATTTAAATACAGAGTTATTTATAACAAGAAATTTTTTTACACTTTTTTTGTTAAATTTATTTAATCAAAAAGTAATCATTGAGATACATCATGACCTATCTACAGAAAGTCGAATAGTTAGATTTTTATTTAAAAATTTTGATATTTTAAATGGAAAAAATATTCTGAAAATAATTGCAATTACCAAGTCAGTTAAAAACTATTTAATAAAAAGCTTAAAAGTGGAGGGAAAAAAAATAGACGTGATTCCTAGTGCATCATCGTTAAATTTTAAATTTAAAGAATTTCCAAATAAAAATAGATATAATATTGGTTATTTTGGCAGCTTAGATGAAAGTAAAGGTTCTAAATTTATAGCTAAATTATCTATGATAGATAAAAAGAATAATTATTTTATATTCGGTGGTTCAAAAAAAGATTTACAAAAATTTCAAATTAAAAATAATTGCAAAAATATTAATTTAAATACAAGTGTTCCATATGGAAAAATTAAAATTCACTTGTCTAAAATGGATATTTTGCTTATGCCATCAAATAAAAAATTGCTCAGATCGTTAGGTGGTGTAGGCAATATAGCTAAGTACACATCTCCACTTAAGTTATTTGATTATATGGCGTCAGGAAAATTAATAATTATGAGTAATTTAAAAGTTTTTAAAGAAATTGTAAAAAATAATGTAGATTGCATCATGTTGGATAATTTAAATGATGTAAACTGGGTAAAGAAAATTAATCAAATAAAAAAAAATCATTCTCAGGTAAATTTTTTAAAAAAAAATGCTTACCTAAAATCAAAGAAGTATACATACCTGAATAGAGCAAAAAAAATCTTAGATCTTAATTACAAATAAATTTTTATTTAACTAGAGTAAGTTAACTATTACTATTTTCTTAAATTAAATAAAATTAGAATCTCAAAATAAATTTATTTCTGTAACCTCAATACTAAAATATAGTGAGGATTATAACCACAACGCTATAAATTTACTCAATAAACTAAACAAGTATAAGCAAATCTAGATTAAATCAGAAACTGTATCGAGATATTTTTGTAAATTTTTATTGTAGTCAAATCGGTATAATTTATTAATGGCATTCTCTAATAATATTTTGCATTTTTTTTTGTTATTTAAATAATAAACTATCTTATTTGCTAACTCTTTGTAGTTACCCACTTTAAATAATAGGCCTCCATTGCCATTTAATAGTATTTCTTTTGGTCCAGTAGGGCATGCAGTAGATATAATAAATTTCTTTAGTACAGTGGCCTCTAGTAAAACATTTGGGAGTCCTTCATATGCAGAACTAAGTACAAATATATCTGTTTGTTTTATCAACGGGTATGGATTTGAAACAAAATTTAAAAATCTTACTTTATCTTTTAATTTATTTTTCGAATAATTGATAAGTTTATCCTTTAAAACACCTTTTCCTAAAATTACAGCTTCATAATTAATTTTGTTATCAAGAATTTCTAAGCCTTTAAGAAAGGTAATCTGATCTTTCTGTTGAGTATATCTTCCAATATTCAAAATTTTTAAAGATTTTTTATTTGTAAAAATTTTTATAGATTTATCTTTTGCTTTTCTCTTAATTTCTTTGGCATTCAATGGATTATATATACACTTGGAATTAACCTGAAACTTACTTTTTAACTCTTTCTTAAATTGTAAGCTATTAACAATAATTTGATCTGCCTTACTCAATATTTTTTTAAAGATTAAATTTTTGATAACATTTTTTGACCAACCAGTTGGAGAGGAATTTGATCTAACTATAATCTTTATACAAAAAATTTTACACAAAATAATACAATAAATATTAGCCTGAAAACATAGTACAAGAATATCTTGTTCAAAAATAAGTTTTCTTAATAGCAAGAAAAGACATACAGTGTACTTGATTTTTCTACTCAATTTATCCCACATGCTTAACCTAGGTAGAATTAAATTTATTTTTTTATTGAATCTATTTTTATATTTTTTAGAGGCAGTGATTAAAAATACTTTCTTAATTTTATTAGCTAAAAAATTTGAGATAATAAATAGGTTTTTTTCTACTCCACCACCTTCAATAGAAGGCATAAAAATTAAAAGTTTTTTTTGTTTCATTTGTTTCAAAATAATTTAAATGTATTTTATTATTATGGATTTAGTTAGCGTTATTATTCCCTACTATAAAAAAAAGAAATATATTAAGTCTACTATTTATTCTGTGCTAAATCAAACATACCAGAATTTAGAAATTATTATAATTTATGATGACTTAAATCACACAGACTTAAAAATTATTCAAAAAATATCAAATCTTGATAATAGAATTAAAATAATTATTAATAAGGTTCAATTAGGTGCGGGATTATCAAGAAATAAAGGTGTCATAAATTCTAATGGAAACTATTTAGCATTTATAGATGCTGACGATATATGGAAAAAGAATAAAATAAAAAAACAACTAATGTGTATGAAAAAAATGAATTATGAAATTAGTCACACTTCATATGAAATTATTGATGCTAAAAGCAGTATTATTGGCTTTAGGATAGCAAGAAATTTTACCACATTTAAGGATCTTCTAAAATCTTGTGACATTGGACTTTCAACTGTAATAATGAAAAGAAAAATTTTTATTAAAAAATGTATATTTGTAAAATTAAAAACAAAGGAGGATTTTGTACTGTGGTTAAATATACTAAAAAAAAATATTATAATTGGATCAATTGATGTTAATCTAACACAGTGGAGAAAATTAGATAATTCACTTTCATCTCCTATTATTCAAAAATTAATAGATGGATTCTTAGTGTATAATAAATATATGAAATTTAATTTTCTGAAATCAATTTACTATCTTTTTTGCTTATGCATAAGCTTTATAAAAAAATAAATGAAATTAATTTTATTAGCTTTTATTCCAATAATTATATTTATCATTAACTCATTCTTCAAAAAAAATAATTTAATTAATAATTATACAGGAAAAAAACATCAAAAATTTATTGGAAATAAGGATATTCCCTTAACAGGTGGAATTTTTTTATTATTTTTTAGTTTTATTGTATTTTACGATTACAAAATTATATTTTGCTTATTCTTATTGATTATTTTTTTTATTGGATTAATTTCTGATATTAATTTTGTTTCTTCACCAAAATTAAGATTTTTAATGCAAAGCATAATTCTTTATGCGCTGATTTATTTTACTAACTTACAAATTTCTACTACTAGAGTTTATTTCTTAGATATTTTTTTAGAAAATATTATTTTTAGTTACCTGTTTACAACCTTTTGCTTAATGATTGTTATTAATGGATCAAATTTCATAGATGGCTTAAATGGACTTGTCCTTAGCTATTATTTGATGATTTTAGTAATAATTCTAAAATTTCAATTTTTTAATGAGTTAAATATTGAGGAATATAAAATAATATTTTTCTTATATATATTATTTATATTATTGATCTTCAACATATTTAACCAATTGTATATGGGAGATAATGGTTCATATTTATTAGGATGTATTTTTAGTTTTATATTGATTACCATTTATCAAAATAACCAAAATATTTCTCCATTTTTTATTGTTCTTTTATTGTGGTATCCTTGTTTTGAAAACTTATTTTCAATAATTAGAAAATTTAGTATAAAAAAATCTCCTGGTGAAGCAGATAACAAACATTTGCATCAATTATTATTTAATTTTGTGAGTAAAAAATTTAAATTAAAAAATATTAACTCAAATAATTTAAGTAGTTTAATTATTGTTATATATAATTTGTTAATATTCAGTTTAGCTAGTATAAATATTTATAATACCAAATATCAAATATTATGTATTTTATTCAATATAAGTATTTATATTTTTACATACACTAAGCTTTTAAATTTTTATTTTAAAATAAAACTAAAATAATTTTAGTTTTGTAGTTATATTTTTAATTTACCTAAAATTATAGTTAAACTTCATATTTCCTTTTTTGTTGATATTGCTAATATTAAATCATTAATTTTAATATTAAAAAGAGCCTATATGCATGAAAAATGCAAACAATTATCTTTAAATATATATTTTATTTATTAATTTCATAAATTAAATTAACAACACTTTAATATATAAAAAAATCATATGATTTATAATTTTTTAGTTTTTATTTTTTATTATCTATTAATTCTTATTTCAATATTAGGGTATGGATTATTTTTTTTAAAAATTTTAAAAATAAAGAATAATTCTAACAATTTTGGATACGCAGGATTGTTTGGGATATATATATTACTGGTATATTCATATCTAAGTAATTTGATTATTGCTCATAGTGAAATACACAATATTTTAATTCATCTTATTGGAATTATATTATTTATTTTCTTAACAAAAAAAAATTATTTAGAATATAAAAAAGAGATTATTTTTACGTCTATAGTTTTTCTATTAGTATTTTGTTCGTTGTTACAATTTAAAAATCATGATGATTTTCCATATTACCATTTTCCTTATACATATTATCTTACACAGCAAAGTTTATATATTGGGGTTGGTCAATTTAATCTCGGTTTTAGAACGCCCTCTTCTATATTTTATTTAAATTCATTATTTTATTTACCATTTGCAAAATTTTATTTATTTAACTTTTCTTCAGTTTTTATTTTAGGTTTTGTAAATATTGCTTTATTAAAGAAAATCCATCACTACTTCAAATTTTATGAATTTAAGAATAAAAAGCTAAATTTTATAAACTTTCTTAGCCTGTTCTCATTTATTTTTATAAATATTTTTTTTTACAGACTTTCAGAATATGGTACAGACCGTGCAGCAATGATATTGATATTTTTGCTCATGATTATCTTGCTAGATTTTGTACACATTAAAAAAATTAAAAGTTCTGATCTATTTTGTATATATTTATTAGGTGCGCTAATTATTTCTTTAAAAGCTTTTTATATTTTATACTTAATTTTAATTATTCCATTATTTATTTTTATTTTAAAAAATAAAAAATATTATGTTAAATCATTTATTTTTTTATTTATTAACAGATACTGTGTTATTTTTTTGGTTTTACTATTTTTTGTTGTGGGCACATATTTTGTTAATACTGGGTGTTTGCTATACCCAATAAGCTTTACATGCTTTGATAGTTTGAGTTGGAGTATACCGATGGAAGAAATTTATCGATTGAACAATTGGTATGAACTATGGTCAAAAGGAGGTGCTGCACCAAATTTTAGAATAGAAAATCCAGGAGAATATATAAAGGGTTTTAATTGGGTTAATAATTGGGTTAATATTTACTTTTTTAATAAAGTAAGTGATTACATTTTAGGGCTCACAACATTAATTATTATAGTTTTGTTCTTTTTTAGAAAGTACTTTTTTAATAAAAACTACAATCAAACAAATAAACATATATATTTAGTTTATTTAGCAATATGTATTCTTGGCATAGAGTGGTTTTATAATCATCCAGCTTTGAGATATGGCGGTTATCATATTTTAGCTTTGTTACTTTTTATACCAATATCAATTAAGCTTGGGTCATCTAAAATACCTATTCAGAAATATGGAGATATTGTGGTTATTTTAATCATTATTACAATATCAATTTTTATTTCTAGGAATATAAGCAGAGTACAAAAAGAAGTAAAAAATTATAATTACAAACCGATTCAGGAAACTTTTTATTTAATAGATGATCATTATTTTAGGATACAAAAAAAAATGGATAAATTAATTTTACAGGATAGAGAGTGTAATATTTCAGCATATGAATGCAATATAAGACCAAAAATAAAATATTTTTATGGTAAAATAATATTTATAAATTCATGATTCAAAAAATAGTATTATTTATAATAGGCATATTTGATTATTTTTATCAAAGAAATATTTTTAATTTTTTAAGAAAAATGGGATTTAATAAACTAAACATCTTGATTGATGTTGGTGCTCATCGTGGAGAATCGATAATATTATTTTCTAATAATTTTAAAATAAAAAAAATTATCTCATTTGAGGGTAGTCCAATAAATTTCAGATTTCTAAAAAAACAAGAAAAAAAATATGCTAAAAAATTTGATAAAACTGAAATAATCTTAGAAAATATAGCTTTAGGCTCAGAGAACAAAACAGTTGAATTTAAACATTTTAAAGAAAGTTCATCATCTACAATTAAAAAAATAAATGAAGAATCTAAATATTTTAAAAGGAAATTTAAGCTGCTGAATCTTTTAAATAAAGAAAAAATGTATCAAAAATTTGAAATCAAAGTTCAAAAATTACATGATTACCTCGGACTTCACAATATAAATAGTGTTGATTTTTTAAAGATAGATACAGAGGGATATGAATATGAAATTTTATTAGGATTAGAAAAAAAAATTAAATTAGTAAATATTATAATGTTCGAACATCATTATGATAATATGATTAAAAAAGAATATACATTTAGTAACATTAACGATCTTCTTACAAAAAATGATTTTAAAAAAATTTACAAGTCAAGAATGCCCTTTAGAAAAACATTTGAATATATCTATATAAAGAAAGAATTAATAAGTTGAAAAATGTAAAAGTATCAGTTTTAATTGCAAATTATAACAACCAAAATTATTTAAAAAAATGCATTAACTCTATAAAAAATCAAACATATAAAAATATAGAAATAATATTCCATGACGACTGTTCATCTGACAATTCAATTAATAATGCAAGTAAATTTAAAAATTTAAATATTATAAAGAACAAAAAAAGATGTAAATTTGGTTCATACAATCAAATGATGGCTTATCAAAGAGCCTTTAAAAAAAGCACTGGAGAAATAATTTTTTTTTTAGATAGTGATGATTTTTTTGCAAAGGATAAAATCAAAAAAATAGTTAATGTATTTTTCAAGAATAAAAGAATAACAGCAATATTTGATCTTCCAATTGTTAAGTATGAAAAAAAACTACAATATAAGAATATTCAAAAAAAAATGATTAAAAATTATTGGCCATATATACCCCCACAAAGCTGTATCTCAATACGAAAAAGAGAATTTAAAAAAATTATTAACAAAATTAATTTTAATTTATTTCCAGATATATGGATGGATTTTAGAATAGCGATGTATTTAAAATATATAAATAAAAACTTCTTTATCTTAAATAATAATTTAACTTATTATAGACAATCATCAGAGATGGTTTCATCAAATTTTAAATTTCTTTCAATTTCATGGTGGAGAAGAAGAATGCAGGCTCACAACTATGTGAGTTTTTTTTTCTTTAAATATAAAATTAAATATAAAAAAAATTTTGATTATTTTTTAACTTATATAATTAATATATTCATTAAATGAAAAAAATATTAATAATTGGAAAAAAAGGTTTTATTGCTTTAAATTTAATAGAGTATTTGAACAAAAAAAATTTTTATGTGTCATCAATTGATTATAAAAATTTTTTAAAAAGAAATGAATCATTTAATAAAAAATTTGATTATATCTTGAATTGTACGTCTAATAAAAATTTTATTCAAAATAAGTATAAAACTACAAATGATCATGATCTAATTATTGCAAAAAAAATAAAAAACTGTCAAGTAAAGTTAATAATATTTAGCTCAAGAAAAATTTACAAACCAAAAATAAACATTAAAGAGAGTGATTTAATTAAACCTATTTGTAACTATTCAAAAAATAAATTTTTATCAGAAAATTTTGTACAAAAAATATTATTAGATAAATTTTTAATCTTGCGTGTATCAAATATTATTGGATATCCAAATAACAATAAAAGAAAACTTCATAAAACATTTGTAGATATTTTTTTTGAAAAAGCTATAAAAGGGTATATTTATGATAATAAGAATATCTATAAAGACTTTTTAACCATTAAAAAATTTAACGAAATTGTCTATCAATTAATTAAGAAAAATGCCTCTGGTACATACAATGTATCATTAGGCAAAAAAGTTTATTTAAGTCAAATTACCAAGTGGTTAAATTTTTATAATAATAAAAAAATAAAAATTATTAATTTAAAAAAGAGTTTCAATAATGACAATTTTACTTTAAACAATGATAAACTCATTAATAAAATTAAAATAAAATATAATTTAATAGATCTAAAAAAAGAGTGTTTGACAATCAGTAGAAAATTTTTTTTAAAAAAATGAAAAAAAAAAAAGCTTTAATATTTGGAATTACA
>MDTF01004024.1_pt1 | contig 14163 bp, 13 predicted proteins | sample 811191 | NCBI WGS metagenome assembly MDTF01 (sample SAMN05326649, study PRJNA326480) | marine metagenome | isolation source: seawater | place: Southern Ocean | collected 2011
CTCGTCTTCACTGCGCACATGACGTTCAAAATCATGGTTGTGTTTGACCTGCTTTGAGTGGCGTTACTTCGCTGAAGCCCGAGCTCTTTGTCAGTCACCTGACCTGAGCTTCCTTAATCGAATCGGTTCTCGGCTTGTTTCGCTTTTACTCGCGACGCTCAAAATATGTAATGCGGCTCTTTCGCGAGCCGCGTATTAAACCTTCACGGCCCTTATGTGTCAAGGGCTTTGCTTTTTGGTTTATTTATCTGTCCTCTGGAACATAGCCTTCGGCGTGGTCGTGGTCCTCGTTATTGAAGAATTTGTCCATTTCTGCCTGCAAATACTTCCTGTCATCGCCGTTGACCATACTCAGCTGTTTTTCGTTGATCAGCATGACTTGGAGGGTTTGCCAGTCTTTCCAGGCCTGTTGAGAGACGTTCTCATAGATCTCCTGACCCTTGGGTCCCGGATAAGGCGCCACGACGAGACCTGGTAGTTCTTTGCCATACTTTTTGCAGTTAACTGTGCGAGACATAGTGATTCCTTTGCGCGGTTGGGTGCGAGTCAGTACTTGTGGCCGGCTATTTGACGCGGGCCAGTTGTTTTAATATCTTTTTGATAGGGGCAGCTAAGCCAATTTCTGTTATTCCAGCCGTGCCTTTTTGGATTATCGGATACCAAAGCCAGCGGTCGGCTTCGCAGACGCCGGATGATTGCTCTTCTGCGGTGTATTCTACTGGTGAAATATCTAAATGATAGTGAGAAAACGTGTGTCTAAATACAGTCAGCTCAGATCTGCTGGCGGCATCTATCGATAAATTGGGAATGCTAGGGGCTATTGCTGTTTGCCCCTCGGGTAGGCTGTAGAGGCCGCCCCAGATGCCGCTGGCAGGACGTTTTTCCAATAGCACTTCATTACGAGCGCTGCGAAGGATATAAAGCGTCACTTCCCTTACCGGGAGCGTTTTTTTCGGTTTTTTACCGGGTATCTCAGTAATCTTACCCTGTTTAAGTGACAAGCAGTCAGTGGACAATGGGCAGCTTTCACAAAAAGGCTTGCTGCGAGTACAGACCGTGGCACCGAGATCCATCATGGCTTGAGTGTAGTCGGCAAAGCGGGCGCTAGGTAACAGTGCCTCAGCGACTTTCCACAGCTGAGTTTTGATCTTTGCCTGCTCAGGCCAGCCTGAGATGGCGTGAAAACGAGTTAGCACACGTTTCACGTTGCCATCCAGAATCGGCGCACGAATATTCATTGATAATGAGGCAATGGCCCCCGCGGTTGAGAGGCCGATTCCTGGCAGTGACTCCAAGGCTTCTACAGTGCGGGGGAATGCGCCGCCAAACTTGTCGACGACTTGATTAGCTGCTTTGTGTAAGTTTCGAGCGCGGGCATAGTAGCCGAGCCCAGTCCACAAATACAAAACCTGATCTATGTCTGCGTTTGCTAAATCGTTAACGGTCGGAAACCTGCTAGTGAATCTTTCAAAGTAGGGGATAACGGTGCTGACCTGAGTTTGTTGGAGCATTATTTCGGATAGCCAAACACGATAGGGTGTGCGGTTAGACTGCCAGGGCAAATTCTTGCGGCCGTGCTCATCAAACCACGTTAGAGCCAGTGTTGAAAAACTAGGCATTAGTAGTTTTGACAGTTGATGACTTTGAAGGGTGTCGATAGCACTAGTTCAATATTTTTTGCAGTAGGCCGCGCGCAGCATCGCGGAGATCTTCAGGTACTCTCTCAGTGACGGCCTCTTCAAGGGTGTTGCGTAGTGCGTTGTTGCCCAGCTGGGTAAATAATTCACGAACGCCGGTGAAGTTAGGACGGCAATATTGGCTAACCTCATCAGCAAAGGCGGCAGCACATTCTACCGGCCACTGAACGCCGTAATAAAGTTCGTCTATTGGTATCGTTTGTAATTCTGGCTCGCCAAGCAATGCAAATGCGAGCTGATAATTAAAAGAGCTTGAGGCTAAATCAACTGCGCCAACGCCGTCCAGCTGGAAATTGTCCATCTTGAGGTTTATCAATTGGTTCTCGGCAATGCCGTTGTCCAAAACAATGTAACCACCAAGCTCGCTAAACTGAATCTGATCTGGCCATTGTTGAATGCTGCCGCCGGATGGGCTGAGGGCAGAAATAGTGGTAAATATTTGTTTAATAACACCGATGTCCACAGAGTTTTCTGAGATAGCGAACTGAGTTGAGCCGGTTAGGGAGTTCGCTATGCTGCCAGTGCTTGCGGCACGGGCAGTATACTGTGAGGTCATGTTGAGTTTGCCGGTTACCGAATTAAATCTTGATATGTAAGGTGCCAGGTCAACCAAGTTAAGCTGGTTGACGGTTAGGCTTAAAGTCATTGGCGCCTCCGGAGAGCGGCCGTCTACTCTGATATTGCCGAAAACCGTACCGTCGAATGCGGAAATAGGCTGAATTTCGACGTCTAACACGCTGCTTTCAATGTTGGTAAAAACAGTAATATCTTCGAGCAGGTACTCATTAGCGATTAGAGAATCAATCGATATACTTCCAATCACGTCAAAGCTGCTAAGCAATTCTATGGGCATGGCCGTATCTACAGCTGAGCCGCTGGCGGCACTGGCTTCTACGCCGACCGCGTTAGTTGTATTCGATTGATTTTGTGCTGACGAAGTGTCTTCTTCCGGCGTCATGAAAGGGCTTAAGTTCAGTGCCGAGGAAGACAGGTTATAGCTTACATTCATCGGTGTAAAGTCAGTAGGTAAGCGAATATCGGCGTTGCCTTGGATAACGGAATCGCCAAGGGTTATGCCTAGATCCAAAATAGAAAACTGTGATTGATTGCCACTAAAATCCAGCGTAAAAGAAAGTCTTGGTATTGCTGGGGTGGAATTTAAACTCGCGCCGAGGCTTATTCCGCTGCCCTGATTTTTATTTCCGCTTAGGGTTTGCATAAGACCTGCTAGGTCAAATGAGTTGGCCAGTATTGAGCCAGTCGCCTGAATTGAATCGTTCAATCCAGTAATAGAAATTTGCCCTTGTAACAGCATAGGAGTCAAACTGAAGTTGAATTCTCTGATGTCAATAATGCCGCTGTTTAAGTCTGCGCTAACAACGCTGCGCAGACCCATGGGGGTTGTTTCAGCCAATCCCGTTGTATCGCTATAAGTAACATAATCGAATTGGAGTTCGACAGGAAAAGGGATGCCATCGATATTGGTTAGGCTGCTCTGCAAATTAACATTGGCAAGGCTGTAGCGAGTCCCCTGGGATAGGTCTTGTATATCTATGCTGGCATTAGAAATATTGATGCGCTCGAACGTTGCCGAGACAATTCCATTTGCATCAGAGCTGTTGGGGTTAGTTTGGACGTTTTCGGGGGTAGTGTTTTCGACCTCCCAACCGCTGATGCCGGACTCACCGATTGTGTAATTAACGTGAAAATCATCAGTGATAAATTCTTTAATTAGTAGCCTACCCCTCAGCAAAGCGCCGGCGTCAATTTTTAAGGATACAGCTGAGGTGGATGCCAATTCCTGTGGATATGCAGGATTTTTCAGTCTTACATCATTGAGTGTAAGGCCTAAAGTGGGGAAAAAATCCAGTTCCAGATCGCCGGCTATAAAAAGCTCGTAGCCGCTATTACTTGCAACGGCAGATTCTATAGCCGATTTATATTGATTGGCGTCAACAAGTATTATCAGGCCTACTGTAAGCGCAACGGCCAGAGCCGCTATACCTAAGACAGATTTTAAGAGTACTTTGAACATCGAGTTAGCTTCTGTGTTTATCTAAACTAGATCAGTTCGAGCTAGATAGCAGGTAGTCGTATTCTTCATTTTAGGCTTGTGCAATAGAGTAAGCTGGTAGCGCTTAGTTTAACGGAATCACAGGTTTGTTGCACGATTGATGAAATTTCGCGGTAGTTTGTCGAATTTACCTCGATCCAAGGCAAAAGCTTACCTTTTTCATGGGAATAGCTCTTTCCCTTGCTATCAAAGCGGCAGCACGACCTTTATACTGGGTTCTTTTAAGGTCACCGAAGGCTTCTCAAAGGCATTCGGCATACAAGGACTTCCATGAGCGAACTATCTCCGAGCGCTGACGCCATCCGTAGCCCTCGTCAAGCCAGTGTTGAACGAAATACTAAAGAAACTCAAATTTCTGTGACAGTAAATCTCGATGGCACAGGTAAGTTAGATGTTGAAACAGGTCTACCTTTTCTTGACCATATGTTGGATCAGATTGCCCGCCACGGACTCATTGACATAAAAGTGAGAGCGGTTGGGGATTTGGCGATTGATGCCCATCACACAGTTGAAGATATTGGTATCACCTTAGGTCAGGCTTTTAACAAGGCGCTGGATAAAACCGGCATTCGCCGCTATGCCCACGCCTATGTGCCATTAGATGAAGCGCTGTCCAGGGTTGTCATAGATTTTTCTGGCCGTCCAGGTTTGGACTACCACGTCCAATTTGTAAAAGGCACAGTGGGCAATTTTGACGTGGATCTATTTCACGAATTTTTTCAAGGTTTTGTAAATCACGCGTTGGTTACCCTGCACATCGACAACCTTCGCGGCAAAAATTCCCACCACCAAGTTGAAACTATTTTTAAAGCCTTTGGCAGAGCATTGCGCTTCGCGATGGAAATTGATCCAAGATCTTCCACCACGATTCCCTCTACTAAGGGTGTGCTTTAGACCGGAATTCTCCTTAGAGCCAGTTAGCTGGACTTTAGCTGGACTTTAGCTGAACTAAAGGCGCTGTGAGTTAAAACGTCAACAGTCGTCATGCCTGGCTCTGGCTTCTTTTAGCAATTAACAAAAAATACGCAGTTGAACTCAACGATGAACAAAGTAGCAGTAATCGATTACGGCATGGGAAACCTTCACTCTGTTGCCAAGGCGGTAGAGCATGTTGGTCGTGAACTTGAAATATCCACTGGTGAGGTCACCGATGTTTCCGTCACGGCTGATGCAAATATCATTGCTGCCGCTGATCGGGTGATTTTCCCCGGGGTTGGCGCTATTCGTGATTGCATGGCTGAGATCAACCGGCTAAACATTGGCCAGATTGTTGAAGACGCTATAAAGTCAAAACCTGTGTTGGCCATTTGCGTTGGCATGCAGGCATTAATGCAGCACAGTGAAGAAAACGATGGGGTGAAGTGTTTGGGTTTTATCGAGGGTGATGTTCGCTATTTTGGGGATGATCATATGGACAAAAATGGTCACCGATTAAAAGTCCCCCATATGGGCTGGAATCAGGTTAAGCAAACAGCTCCCCATCCTTTATGGAAAGACATTCCCGACAACAGCCGTTTTTATTTTGTGCACAGTTACTACGTTCATGCGGCGGGCCGCAAAAAGGTGACAGGTGTCACCAATTATGGTGTTGATCTGGCTGCAACCATTTCCGACAACAAACTATTCGCAACGCAATTTCACCCAGAAAAAAGCCAAACTGCGGGTCTGACGTTGCTTAAAAACTTCCTACAATGGGATGGTTCAACAGAGTGAGTAAACTTACGTGTTAGTAATTCCAGCAATTGATTTAAAAGATGGTCAGTGCGTTCGATTAAAACAAGGGCGGATGGAGGACTCTACCGTTTTCTCAGACGACCCGGTTAGCATGGCGGGAATATGGGCTGCAAAAGGCGCAAGGCGCCTGCACATAGTCGATCTCAATGGTGCTTTTGCCGGCACCCCGGTGAATGCTGAAATTGTAGCGGCTATAGCCAAAGCCTACCCAGATTTACCTATTCAAATTGGCGGCGGAATCCGCAATTTAGAAATCATTCAGTCCTATCTAGACGCTGGTGTTAGCTACGTCATCATAGGAACTCAGGCCGTTAAAGACCCGGACTTCGTGCGTCAGGCTTGCGAGGCTTATCCTGGCAAAATTATTGTTGGGATTGATGCGATGGATGGCATGGTTGCCACCGAAGGCTGGGCAGAAGTCAGTGAAGTGTTGGCAATAGATTTGGCTGAAAAGCTCGCTGATTTCGGAGTTTCCGCCATTATCTATACGGATATCGCTCGCGACGGAATGATGAAAGGCGTCAACATCGAAGCAACCAAAGAATTGGCAAATCATTCTCCTATTCCAGTTATCGCCTCCGGCGGAATCAGTAAGTTGGCAGACATTGCTGCCATTCGCGAGGCCTCCGAATCAGAATATGGTTCTGGCATAATTGGTGTGATCACGGGCCGTGCGATCTACGAAGGCATGCTCGATCTCTCTATGGCTCAGCAGCTGTGTGACGAGTAGGAGTTACCGTGGCCTTAGCAAAACGAATAATCCCTTGTCTTGACTGTGAAAATGGCCGGGTAGTCAAAGGTGTAAAATTTTTAAATATAAGAGACGCAGGTGATCCTGTCGAGATATCCAAACGGTACTGCGATGCTGGCGCCGATGAGATAACGTTCCTAGATATTACCGCCAGTCACGAAGGTCGAGAGACAACTGTTGATACGGTCCGAGCTATTGCCAGCCAAGTGTTTATTCCTTTGACTGTTGGCGGCGGGATTCGAACTCTTGAGGACATTCGTACCATGCTAAATGCAGGTGCTGATAAAGTGTCTATCAATACCGCGGCGGTAACTAACCCGGAATTTGTGCGTCAGGCGGCCCAACGCTTTGGCTCTCAATGTATCGTTGTTGCCATAGACGCTAAGAAAGTTTCAGGGCTGGGTGAAATCGATCGCTGGGAAATATTCACCCACGGAGGTCGCAACGCCACTGGCATTGACGTTATCGAATGGGTTGTGCGAATGGTGAAATACGGCGCTGGAGAGATTTTACTAACCAGTATGGATAGAGATGGCACTAAAATAGGTTTCGATCTAGCCTTGAATAAGGCCGTCAGCCAAGCGGTACAAGTTCCTATCATAGCCTCCGGCGGTGTTGGGAATCTTCAACACCTTGTAGATGGAGTTGTAGAAGGGGAAGCAGATGCTGTGCTGGCTGCAAGTATTTTTCATTTTGGTGAATTTAGTGTGGACGAGGCCAAAAAATATATGGCCTCGCAGGGAATTGAAGTTCGCTTGTAAGGGTGATTGCAGGCGTTAGGTTAAGGCGCTTTATCAGCGCGAATAATTTTTAGTGATCAGTTGCTCGCTGAGCAAAATCACCTGATGCTGCTCGAGCCTGTGGTGGTCTAAAAGCATTTATTCCCTTCAGCACATTCAAGGCTTCGTTCAGTGGGTAATCACTTACCAGCACTTCCTCTGCAGAAATCAATGCCTCGGCCATTGCCTTTGTATTGTTGCTGGTAATGTTGCTGCGGTTATTTTCACTGTCTCCGTCTTCATCTCCATTACCGTTATCCAAATGGCCCGGCAGGTCAGATTCGCTGTATTGCGCTGCGTTTCTTGAGCGGCGAGTCACGAATGCTTCTTCGACAATAATATCCGGTTCTATGCCTTGCGCCTGAATCGAGCGGCCAGAAGGTGTGTAGTACAACGAAGTGGTTAGTTTTATCGCCCGGTCTTCCCCTAACGGCAGAATGGTTTGTACTGAGCCTTTACCGAAACTCCGCGTACCCATAATGATTGCCCGGCCATGGTCTTGCAATGCGCCTGCGACGATTTCTGACGCGGATGCCGACCCATTATTGATCAGGACAACTAACGGTATGTCTCCGCCGACGGTGGCTCGGGTTGCGTTAAACTCCATGCCGGAATCTTCCATGCGGCCTTTAGTAGAGACGATTCTGCCTTGGTTAATAAACGCGTCCACAACGCCAACTGAGGCTTGGAGTACGCCGCCTGGATTATTGCGCAGATCTAGAATCAGCCCTTTCAGGGACTCGTTTTCCGCCAGTAACTCAGTGATTTCTTCCTGCACTTCATTGCCGGTGTTGGCACGAAATTGAGAAACTCGTAAATAGGCATAGCTAGGATCAACCATGCGGCTGCGGACGCTGGCAATGGTGATAATCTCGCGCACCACGGTGACATCAAAGGCATCAACGCCCTCTCTAGCGATGGTAACTGTAATTTCGCTGCCTGGAGCTCCGCGCATCATCTTTGCGGCTTCGTCTGGCAGCAACTCTCTTAAGGGGCGGTTGTTTATCTGAATGATTAGGTCGCCTGCCTGAATTCCGGCGCGATCCGCTGGTGAATCATCGATAGGGCTGATCACCTTGATATAGCCATCCTCACGGCCGACTTCGATGCCCAGGCCACCAAATTCGCCAGTTGTGGTTTCTTGAAGCGCCTCATAGTCATTGCCGACAAGGTAGGACGAATGAGGGTCTAACCCTGAGAGCATGCCCTTTATGGCGTTTTCCAGCAGAGTAAGGTCGTCAACCTCTTCTACATAGGCGGCGCGAATACGGTCTAATGCCTGAGTAAATATTCTCACCTCTTCTAGGGGCAGAGGGAGTTGGTCTTGGGCCGTCGCGGGAAGTGCTAAGCAGGAACCTGCCAGAGCCAAAGCCAAACTTAAAGACTTAAGCTGGGTGTGAGTATTTTGGAGCGAAATCATAAGACTTTCCTAGTGGCGCTTACTGGGCTTTTGCTTTGTTATAAAGAAGCGATGCCTGGGTTGCTAACAAGAAGCTAATGAGCGGCGAATTAGCTGCTTGAAATTAGTTATACGAATAAACCAATAGTTTCAGTTTATTCGTGTAATGGCAATTCGGAAACTACCCTATCAGAGTTAAAGGTGGGGCCTTTGGACGTATTTTCACCCATTACACTGATTTTTAGTTCCCGTGTTCGACAACATAGCCTCAATGACTGGGTAAATAGACAGACCACGCTATAGAAAATAAATCCTCAGCGGCAGGGTTGGCTGGCAAATGATGGTTAGCGATTAGAGTTAAACCAAGGGCTAGGATCTTGAGGTTGGCCGTTGCGCCTGATTTCAAAATATAAACCATCCACGCCGCTGCTGATAGATGTGCCCGATGTGGATAGGATGTCACCTGCATCAACCCAGTTACCTGCAATTGCAGAAAGGGCTTCATTGCCGCCATAAAGACTCAAAAACCCCTCGCCGTGATCAATAATGACCAGCAATCCGGAGCCTCGCAGCCAATCTGCAAAGACTACGTGGCCGGCATGAACAGCCCGCACTGGTGTGCCTGTTTTTGCCTGAATAGTTATGCCTTGACGGCTCAGGTTGCCATCACCGTAGCGCTCGCCAAAGCGGCTGCTAAAGCGGCCGCTCAGAGGTTGAGTAAGCCGACCTTTAGCGGAGGCAAAAGGTGGTACATCGGCAAACGACCTTACCCCTTCCATCACGATTCGTATTTCTTCAACAAGTCGCTGTAGATCCGCTTGATTGATTTCTAGCTGTTCTAATTCTTGGCCCTTAGAGGCAATGCTAGTTCTGAGAGAAATCAGTGCGTTTTGTTTCTCCAGCCTAGCTGAATCTAGTGCCGCGAGCTGATTGCGCAGAGCAGTGTCTTGCTCTTGGAGATCGGCTACTTTTGCTGCAGCTGCGATTTCCGTCTTTTTAATTTGTTCTATTAGTGATTCGAATTCATTGATTTTTTGCAGCTGTGCCTCGGAATATTTTAGCGTGTAGTGGAGCATTCGCGCGGCGTCGGTAATACTGTCTTGACCGTCTTGGCTGAAGAGATCTTTCAGCAAGTTTGGAGCGCCTCGAATGTATGCAGCGCGAATTAGTTGGTTGAGGATTGTTGCTTGCTCAGTCTTTAATACGTTTAGGGTCAGGACTTCAATCGCTAAAGCATCTAATTCAGTCTGGGCTAGTTGGATGCTTGTGCGGGTTTGGTCGGTGCGGTTACTGAGCTCGGCCAATTCAGTTTCGGCTTGCCTAAGAGCGCTCTGCTCCGAGCTTATGGTTTGATTGGCAGTGTTGAGCCAGCCACGTATGTCTTCGATTGCAGCGGCAACCGATTCCAGCTCTTGCTGGGCTTGCCGGTTGTTACTGGTGGCCTGGCTAAGCGCTTGACTAGAGCCCAGGGTAGAAAAAAGCAAAGCCACTGTAAAACCAAGCGACCGCTTGTTGAGGTAAGTTTTTAACCGCCACCAAATTAAAAAGGACACCGGAACCCTTAGCTGCCCTTCGAAACGAGTACCTGGCCGGTCATCTCTGCGGGTACCTCTGCGTCTAGCAGCGTGAGAAGGGTTGGTGCGATGTCACATAGGCTGCCATCTTGAGTAAATTGAAACCCGCTTTTGCCCAAGTAGACCAATGGTACCGGACCTGCGGTGTGGGAGGTGAGAGGCTGGTTAGTTGTTAGATCAAGCATCTGCTCGACGTTGCCGTGGTCAGCTGTTATTAGTAGTTCACCATCGGTTGCTAGAATGGCATCACAAATAGGCTTCAAACATTTATCGATGGCTTCTACGGCTTTAACAGCGGCGGCGAAATTCCCAGTGTGGCCTACCATATCGCCATTGGCGTAATTGCAAATGATGACATCGTACTTGCCTGAATTAATTGCTTCGACTAGTTTTTCGGTGAGTTCAAAAGCTGACATTTCAGGTTTTAGATCATAGGTTTTAACCTGCGGAGACGGGATAAGTTCGCGATCTTCGTTAGTAAAAGGTTGTTCGCGGCCGCCGTTGAAAAAGAAAGTTACATGAGCATATTTTTCTGTTTCGGCAATGCGCAGCTGAGTTCTGCCGGTGTTGGCAAGATACTCGCCTAGAACATTTGCCAATGCCACGGGCGGATAGGCAACGGCTGCCTCAATATCGGCAGCGTATTGTGTCAACGTAATAAAATCGCCTAGCATGGGCCTAACCTCGCGGCTGAAGCCAGTAAATTGGTCATTAACAAAGGCGCGGCTGATTTCTCGAGCGCGGTCGGCGCGAAAATTCATGAAATAAACCACATCACCGTCACCTATAGCGCTAACGCTGTCGTCTGAGTCGGTGATTGAGGTGGCCTGAACAAACTCATCGTCTTCGCCGCGCTCGTATGCGGCGGCCAGCGCGTCACTCACATCGCTGTAACTAAACGGGGCCTTGCCCTGCGTGAGCAGATCGTAAGCCGGTTGCACGCGATCCCAGCGATTGTCCCTATCCATGGCAAAGAAGCGGCCACAAAAAGAGGCGACGCGCCCGCGACCGGATTTTCTAAGAAGATCATCGGTTTTCTGAAGCGAGGCCAGCGCGCTGCGTGGAGCGGTGTCGCGACCATCCAAAAAAGCATGCACAAATATTTGCCGAGCATCACGAGCTATGGCCATTTCAACCATGGCATTGATTTGGTTCTCGTGGCTGTGAATGCCGCCGCAGGAGAGAAGGCCGATGATGTGAATAGCGGTTTCACTGTCCATTGCCCTACGTATACCGCTGCGCAGGACTGGGTTTGTGAAAAATGATCCATCCTCAATGGCCTTGTCGATTCTCGTAAGACTCTGATACACCACGCGGCCAGCACCGAGATTCATATGTCCTACTTCGGAATTCCCCATTTGGCCGGCTGGCAACCCTACCGATTTTCCAGAGGTAGTGATTAGTGTGTGGGGCTGTTCTCGCCAGAGTTTGTCCCAGTTTGGGCTGTTAGCAGCATGGATTGCGTTGCTGGCTGTTTCTTCTCGATGGCCCCAGCCATCAAGGACGAGTAAAAGTGCAGTTTTCTTGTGGGTCATGGAGAGCGCTTTATTCCGAGTCAGTTTGAGTTTTAATCTGATTCAATATTATCCTTGAAACCCCGATTCATAGCGAGTGAATCACGATGAGCATCTTCTTTAGCGGCGGCGGTCCGTGTATACTCCTTGCCTTTTGCGGTAGCGGCGCTTAAATGCCCGTGGGATATAGCTGATTTAAGATGGCTCAATTTATAGAATTTATAGGAAATCACATAATCTTGGCGTCAGCTTGGTTGCTAGTGGCTACTGGGATTGTTTTCTTCCACCAGCGCACAGGTTCCAAGTCTGTCAGCCCCCAAGGGGCAGTTACGCTTATAAATCGTAATGACGGGATTGTGATTGATTTGCGAGACAAGAAAGAATTTGAAGTGGGGCATATTGTTGATTCGGTCAACATGCCTTACGCGAAGCTAGCTCAGCGGCTGACCGAGCTGGAAAAGCATAAAGAAAAGCCGCTAATTGTCGTTTGTAAGCTTGGTCAGCAATCAGGAATGGCTGTAAAGCAGATCCAAGCCGCGGGCTTTTCAGATGTTTATAAGCTTTCAGGTGGCATGAGCGAGTGGCGAGCCCAGTCGTTGCCTGTTGTTAACAAGTAATAGATAACAGGCGGTAAGCAAAAAGCAGTAATAAACACCCAAAGTAAAAATCTACAGTTAAGCCTGTTTGTTAGCGATCACTCACTCGCCAGCGAGCATAATTTAAGCGATACAAAGACTCTATAGGATTTATTATGGCCGAGAACGAAGAGAACACAACAGAAGCGGCCGCTGCGCCTCAGGGAAATGAACAACCTGCAGGGCCTCAGTTCGCGCTACAAAGAATATTTTTGAAGGATTCGTCCTTTGAATCGCCCCGCAGTCCGCTCATTTTTCAGGCGCAGTGGAGCCCTAAGATTAATTTTGATATCAAGACTCGCAGCAGCAAAGTTCAAGATGATGTGTACGAAGTTGTCTTGATATTAACCGCAGAGGCGCAAATTGAAGAGAAGGCAGCGTTCGTAGTGGAGGTGCATCAGGCGGGCATATTCACGGCTAAAGATTTTGATGATCTTCAGCTAGAGCAGGTTCTGGCGACAGTATGCCCGAATATTCTTTTTCCTTATGCTCGCGAAGCTGTAGACAGCTTAGTGATCAAGGGTAGTTTCCCTGCGCTGATGCTAGCACCAATAAACTTTGATGCTTTGTATGCCCAGCAAAAGCAAAATCAAGCCGAGCAAGTCGCTGATGGGGGCGATGCCGCCTCTGAAGCACCAGCATCTGAAACTACGCAGTAAAAATGCTGGCTGCCTGAGAGAAGCCGCTTAACGCGGCTTTTAAAGGCCCGACTCGAAGCCTAGCTGATGCCAAGCTTCGTACACTAAGACAGCCGCGGCATTAGACAGGTTAAGGCTTCTGCTTTCAGGCAGCATGGGTATTCGAACGAGGCTTTCAGGGCCTAATTCATCCCTTATAGAATCCGGTAAGCCGCGCGTTTCAGGCCCGAACACCAAAAAATCCCCTTTTTCATATTTAATTTCAGTGTAATTGCTGCGGCCCTTTGTGGAAATGCCAAAAAGGCGTGACTTGGCGTTAACTTCTTTAAAATCCTCCCAATTATCATAGATTGTGATGCCTGCAAACTCGTGATAATCCAGTCCCGCTCGGCGCATGCGCTTATCATCAAGCTCAAAACCAAAAGGTTTGATTAAATGAAGCTGTGAGCCTGTATTTGCTGCTAATCGGATAATATTTCCCGTGTTAGGGGGTATTTCTGGTTCGAAAAGAACGATGTTGATCAAAATTTAGCCACTCGGTTATAGTCAATAAGACACGTTAACAGTTACTGATTATTACAATCAGCCAGACTTGCATTGCCTATATATTCGAATTCTTCCCAACTTTAACCCGCTATATCCCTATAAACAGGGGGCTTGCGACTAGAAGTAGGGTACTTACCCTAGTTTATCCCGATTATAGGTCAAATTTGGTTTAGAATTTAACTACATAAACGATAATCTTTATGGGTTTCTTAGGCTTCGCACACGCGTGCGCCGGTACAGAGTTTTTAAGACAGATTGCTCCGCATAAATATCTCCCTAGAGACTATGCGAAATACAAGCAATAGCGCCAGTAGCGATAACTTTGGCTCTTAGTTCTGGCTTTTATAAAAAGGCACTTAAAAGACACCTAAAAGGCACGAAAACAGGTAATTGAGTAATGCTTCAGTTTTTGAAGAAAAAAACAAAGGCGACAGGCCGAGTTGGACTTATGGTGCAGTCCGATCAGCTTGTGCTTGCTCATGTGGATCAAAGAGGTGGATCCCCTTTTATGCTCAACTGTAAAAGAGTGCCTTTAGCATCGCCAACAGAGGCTGCGGCAATACTTGAGGATTTGGTGAAAGAGTACGAAATGGAGGGAACTCAGTGCAGCTTTGTCCTCAACCCAAAAGATTACAATTTGCATTTGGTCGAGGCGCCTAACGTTGAGCCTGACGAACTGAGATCTGCGGTGCGCTGGAAAATCAAAGATTTGTTGGACATGAAAATTGATGAGGCAGCAATTGATGTCTTTGAGGTGCCGGAAGACGCCTACCGAGGCCGAGAGATGGTCTATGTGGTGGCGTCATTGAAATCCAAAGTTAA
>MDTF01007562.1_pt1 | contig 14162 bp, 11 predicted proteins | sample 811191 | NCBI WGS metagenome assembly MDTF01 (sample SAMN05326649, study PRJNA326480) | marine metagenome | isolation source: seawater | place: Southern Ocean | collected 2011
CTTCACTTAGTCCATGAAGTTTTGAACCATCATCACCCATTTTTCCTTTTACATCGTTAATATAATACAATGCAGCTCCTACGATTGCTTTTTCCCATAACGCTTTAATTTCAGTAACAGCTGTTTTTCTAACAGCTTCATCTTTGTTAGAAATTGCAGCTCTACCTTTTAACCATGCATCCATGATTTCTTGAGGTAAACCTGTTGTCTTTCCAGCATATTTAGCCCAATGTGTTCCAGCAGAATCAGGGAATTCTTTTGGTGCACCAAAGTATCCAAATGCTTCATCAAAATGATGTTCTCTTTTAGTACCTTTTCCTTCTGTAACATCTACATTATCATCACTATCAAGGTTGGCTAAATAACCTCCATTAGTTGCACTATGATAAAAAACAGCTCCCATTAAACCTTTAGATATTGTTTGAGCGTATTCCAAACCATTTTTATCACACAAGTAACCTTTAGAACCATCTGACTTCATTACAATTCCTGCAACACCATCACTACCATCAGCTTTTCCTGATTCAATTTCTAATTCATCGAATAAACCCTCAAATATTGTTTGATATGCAGAGTTACATTTGCTTTTTAATTGTTTTCCTGAACCATCAAGATCTACATTGCCAAAAGGGTTACCCTCATTAGCAAACATGTTCTTAAGTTTTTGAGCATCCAAAGGAGCTCCAACTTCATTTCCAGTTTTAATGTAATCTGTAAGGTCGTCAAGCATGTTTAAACGAGCTGTCTGTCCACTGTAACTAACATTTGTGAAATTGTACGTAGTTGGTACCGTATAGTCAGCTATTGTATCAACAGGTGTTGTTTCATCAATTGGTGATTCAACAACAAGAGGAGTCTCATCTTTTTTACAAGAGAAAAGAAATGCAATTGCAAGTAAAGAAAGTGTAATTTTTTTCATTTTTGGTTTTTAAATTAATTTTAAAACAAATTTATAAACAAGGAAGAGTTTCCCCAATACCCGTTTTTAGGTATTTATATTATTTAGTAAATTTTCTATTGTAAGTAGGGTAAACTTCGAATGATATAATAATCAATTAATTACAATTAGATTTAAGTAAGGAAAGTTGTTTTCTTCATGTTAACGGTGAAAATAGTTTTAAATATTTCGCGATTTTTCTAGAAAATAGAAATACTTGTTTGCATCATCTGTTTAACTTTCCCTCAGCTAGTTTAAACTAAATAAGGTTATTAATGGTTATAGCGAAGGGTTAAAAATATTGTATTTTTGTAGTAGAAAATTAAAACAATTTTATTGTGAAATTATTATTGGGATTAATTACTGTATTCATTTTTGCGTCTTGTGGAGGTGAAAAAAATGATCAATTAGTTGAGGTTGTTGGTCAGTATACAAGCAAAAATAAAGTTAAAATTATTTCTGCTGTTGAGAAAATCGATACAATAAATTTGATTTCTAAATTATGGAATTCTGTTTATTACATCAAAGATCATGATACGATTTACTCAAATAAACCATTCGAAATTGAGTTTATTAATGACTCAGATAAATTATCTTATCTCATAGATAATCAATCTGATTCGAATCAGATCTGGAATTTAGAGGGCAATATCTTTAAGATTACAGGAGTACAAAAAAATTATTACTATATTTTAGAAATATCAGATTCTACTTTTAGAACAGAGGACACGATTCAGAGTGGCTTTGAATATTTTTTTAAAACCAATTAGTCTTTTGATCTTGACCAGTTAAGGTAAACATCATCTAAATTATCACCTATTGTTATCTTATGTGATTTTAAGAATTATTTAAACTTAAAAAGTTATGGTATAATTAGATAATTAAAAAGAGGTGCTAAGTAAGTTTTATGTTCCAGTAATTGGAATCTGGGATAAAGGTTTAAAAATATTAACGAAGCTGAATTAGATGTATGTAAAGATTACGTAATCAAATAATAATAAATTTAAAACGTTTAAAGAAGCGAGTTTTTTTAAGGGTTCAATTAATAATATCCAATTTAGACAGGCTCAGGTAAATTAATTCAAGGCTAAAAAGTAAGAGTAATAATTATAAATATATGAGTAATATTTATCAATATCAATTGATGAGGTTAACAGACAATTTACTTAAATAACTCTAGTTTTATTCATTTTGAAAAACATTGTTATCATTTACCCGTAGTTAATTGAGAATATATTTTTTATGGAGGAAATAATTATTTATATCAACGAACATATTGTACCCCTTAATATTAAATCTATCGGTGTTGCTGTGCTTTGTAGTTTTGTAATCGGTTTAGAACGTCAGATATTTGGTAAGCCAGCAGGAATTCGAACTAGTATTTTAATTTGTGTGGGGACATATTGTTTTGTGGGTCTTTCTACTTCGTTAATAGGTACATCTACAGATACTTCTAGGGTTGTTGGTCAAATTGTAACTGGAATTGGTTTTTTAGGCGCGGGACTAATGTTTAATAATGGAGCACTTGTACAAGGCGTTACATCAGCATCAATAATTTGGATTTTAGCAGCAGTAGGATCATTAGTAGGTTTTGAATTTCATGGTGCAGCTTTTTTAATTACGGGTTTAACTATTATTGTCTTATTAGGTGTTACATTTTTGGAGCGATTAGCGACAAGATTGAAAAAAGGAGTGCATGAGGATAAAAGCTAATTTTTTTTAACTTTAAAAATTACAAGAAGAATTCAAGTAATTTCTTTAAATTCGACGTGGATGAAAAAGGTACTTGTTTTTCTTTCTTTGATCTTGATCTTGTTCTTCGGATGTGCTGAGGATACAGGTACGCCTATATGGAGGGTTTGGTATGCGGTTGAAGTAACACCTAATTACGATTTAGATATTCGTTATTTTTCAGATAAATACCACGATACAAAAATATTAGAGACGATTAACATTCAAGATTCCTCTTACGGTCAACAATTAGATGGATTTTGGGTTGGGCAGCACTTCCAAAGTGATAAAGAAACTGGTTACTTCATCGATGTTGACATTAAAGGAATAAACCAATATAATGGTAGGCTAAGTGTTTTTGTTTATGCAAATGATACGAGTTTATTAGATTCTATATCTTATCCCTTTGGAACAACAAATATTACATTACAAGGAAACATCCCTAAAACATTTAGATAATGCAAAGAAAGGTATTAATATCAGCAGCTATTTTTGGAATACTATCCGTTATTATTGGAGCTTGGAGTGCTCATGGAATAAATTCATTTATTGATGAAACTGACCCTGAGCGTTTAAATAAAATTGCTAGTTTTAGAACTGGAGTACAATATCAATTTTTTCATACTTTTTTCCTGTTGTTTTTATCATTGATCCACTATAAAAAATGGACAATTAAACTTGATTGGGTTTATAGGTTAATTGTGATTGGCGTAGTTTTATTTTCAGGTTCTATCTATCTTTTAGCTTTAAGAAATGAACTTGGATTAGAAGGGATTACAAAGGTGTTGGGACCGATAACACCAATCGGAGGTCTTGTTTTAACCGCTGCTTGGACTGTATTGCTTATTTACGCACTCAAGATGAAAAAATTCAAATAATGGAAAAAACGTACAATTCATATAAGGAACATTTACAAAAAATTGCTCATTTAAACAGCGCAATGTCCTTATTGAGTTGGGACCAGGAGATCTATATGCCAAAAAATGGATCAGGAGTAAGGGCACAGCAGTTTTCTACCTTGTCTACTATTTCTCATGAAATGTCAACTGATCCTAATTTTGAAAATGTTGTTAATTATTTGTTAGAAAAAGGCTCTTTTGGATTTAAAGAAAAACGCAATCTAGAAGAATCAAAATATGCCATTGATTCTGAAAAGAAACTTTCTTCTGATTTTATAAAACGATCTGCAATTGCCCGTTCGGCAGCCTTTCAATCTTGGGAAGCCGCTAGAAAAAAGGAAGATTTTTCCTTATTTCAACCAGATCTTCAAATTATTGTTGATTTGGAAAAAGAGAAAGCTGAATTATTAGGATATAAAGATCATCCTTATGATGCTTTACTAAATTTATATGAACGTGATTTAACAGTAAAAACTTTAGAGAAAGTTTTTACTCAAGTAAAAACTAAGATTGTCCCCTTGGTCAAAGCCATCCAGAATAAGACACAAAATAATGATGACTGTATTAAACAAAATTTTAATAAAGACGACCAATGGAAGTTTAGCCTTGAAATTTTAAAGCAGATGCAATATGATTTTGATGGAGGGCGGCAAGATTTGTCTACGCATCCGTTTACAATTAATTTTAATGCCCAAGATGTTCGGGTTACTACTAGAGTTGATGATAATGATTTAAGTGAAATTATATGGAGTACAGTTCATGAAGGCGGGCACGCCTTGTACGAGCAAGGTTTAAGTATAGGTAATTATGGATTGCCTTCAGGAGAATATGTTAGCTTGGGAATTCACGAATCTCAATCACGTATTTGGGAGAATAATATCGGAAGAGCACTTCCTTGGTGGGAACATATGTATCCGATTCTTCAAGCTCAATTTCCAGAGCAATTAGCAGCCGTTCCGTTAATAGATTTTTATAAGGCGATTAATAAGGTTGAGTCTAGTTTGATTAGAACTTCTGCTGATGAATTAACTTACCATGTTCACGTGATGATAAGATATGAGATTGAAAAATCCTTAATGGAAGGAAGTATTGAAGTTAAAGATTTAGAGGACGTGTGGAATGAGAAATATAATTCTTATTTAGGTGTTTGCCCTTCGAAACCAACGCAAGGGGTTTTACAAGACATTCATTGGTCTCATGGTAGTTTAGGTTACTTCCCAACTTATTCAATTGGTAGTTTTTATGCCGCACAATTTTATGCAACTGCAAAAAAACAAATTCCTAATTTGGAAAAGCAACTTAAAAAAGGAGATGTAAGCTCATTTCTCAAGTTAATGAGAAAAAATATCCATCGGCATGGAAAATTGTATTCTGCAGATCAGATATGCGAAAATTTCACTGGTGAGAAATTAAACATTAATCATTTCGTGAAATACGCTAAAGAAAAATACGCAGGATTATACGGGATTTAATATTTTGATTATTTCAAAGATTAAGCATCATATTTATTATGGTATTCTATGAGTTTCCCAACAGGTGCTTTTACGATTGTGCCGATCCTACATCCATGATTCTTTGTAACTTCTTCTAACACATATTTAAAATGATGCGCCACTGAACCTACGAAATTAATAGGAAGTTTTTGGTAATTATCGTAAGTACTTACGTGTCTTTCAAAAAATTCATTGAATGATCCAACCACTAACTTGTTAATACAGTCTTCGTCGATGTTTTGAGCTAAAAATGGAGCGAAAGCAGCACAGTAAGTATTTGGTTTGTCGGTTGAGAAGATATTTGTTAGAAGCGAATCTCTATCTGTATTGAATTGCTCTTCAAATTTAATCTCTATAGCGGTAGAAAGCTCTCCATAATAATATGCCTTAATTAATTCTCTCCCTAAATCTCCTCCAGAACCTTCATCTCCTAGTATAAACCCTAAAGAAGGGTTGTTTGCGATGACATCAGTTCCATCATACAAGCATGAATTTGAGCCAGTTCCTAAAATACATGCTATTCCAGGATTTTTACCGCATATAGCTCTAGCACTTGCTAATAAATCGTGATTTATTTCAATTTCGGCAGAAGGGAAATAAACTAGCAAAGCATTTTTTACGATTTTCTTTTTTTCTTTCGTACTGCAACCTGCTCCATACAGGTAAATCTTACTTATATCAGACAAGTCCTCTTCGATGAAGTCGGGTCTTAATAAATCAACAATCTCTTCAGTTGAGTAAAAGTAAGGATTGAATCCTTTAGTATTAATGGTTCTTATAACGGTAGATCCATCCGCGAAACTCCAGTCAGTTTTGGTAGCACCCATATCAACAATAACAATCATATCTAAAAGATTTAGGAATCGAAATTACTAAACTCTAATCCAATACCCTAAGGAAAATAAAATTTTCGTTTTTTTGGGTGAAAGTTGTCCTTAAAGCATTGATAATGAAGGTAACTTAAAATGGTAATAGAGTATTTATATTTCTGTTTTTTAATAGGTTTAGCTTAAAAAGCGCAATACTGTAAGAGGTGTTATTTTTTAGCTATTCTTTAAAATAGTTTTCTAAAAAAGCACCAACTACAAATAAACCTTTTGATAAATTAATAATTTACCAGATATTTATTTCAACACTCTACGGGTGGCGAAATATTTGGCTTTGCATTATAATTATGCTGAGGAACTTATTTAATTAATTTTTTTCACGATTTAAGATTCTTTTTTTTAAACACTGATCGGTACAAATAAACTGAGCTACTCCATGAATAAATATTAATATTTATTCATGGAGGTTAATCTTTATAAAGTATTAAAAAATTCCCTTTTTGTAGCGCTGACTTATTACTGCTTGTTTGAAAACGTATGGTATAATAATAGATCCCCTTTGGAGCTAATGTGCCATTTTCTTTTTTCTTTCCATTCCATGTACTAGTATTTGAATTTTTTTTAAAAAAAATGTTCCCAAGCGCATCTCTGATTTCGAAATCAGTAATTTTCACATTACTACTAGAAACTCCAAAACTATTAACGCCTTTATTTGAGTTGATTACGAAAGTTGGAGGGATGGAGAGGTAGTAATCTGATCCAGCATATACAATTCGTTGAATACTATCAGAGCATCCAGTCTTATCAACTACCTTTTGTTTAATACATACACTTTTTGATTGGGGAACATCAATATGTGTGTTTTTGGAGTTAATTAACTGGTCATTAATGAGGTAAGATATATAATCTATCTGATTTGAGCTTTCTATTTTTATTAATGCTGTATTCTTAAAATTAATATTTTGAATATTAAAACCTGTTTTTGGAAGCTTTTTAAGGTTTATCGTTTGAGATATTGAATCTCCGCAACCATTCTGATCAATAATTTTTAAACCAACTTTTTGTGAAATGTCTTCACTGAATTTATGTGTAGGGTTTTTTTCAAGGGAATAATTTCCATCACCAAAATCCCACATCCATAATCTTACTTCACTAGCTCTCGTAAAAGAGTGTTCATTAAAAACAACAGTATTATTGCACATTTCATTAGGATTGAAAAAAGCAAAGGGAGGAGTTACGATATTTATTTTTTGTCTTGAATTGTATGATCTGCCTGATTCTGTTTTGATACTTAATTCAACAGTATAGTGTCCAGATTCTGAATAGGCATGAATTGTATTTTGATCCATTGAAATAGATTCGTCTCCAAAATCCCAAAACCACGATACAATTGTTGACTCTGTATTACTTAAATCTTCAAAATAAATTAAGTTATTTAAACAATGGTTTTCGTATTTGAAATTAGCGTTGCTGGCTTCACTGGAAAAACAAAGGCTTAAAAAATAAAAGAGAATGAGATGACTTTTCAGATTCGGCATATAATGCTTGTTACGTCGTAATTAGAAAATGGTTAACCTCTTTATTAATATTTTTTAATTAATTTTGAAATTAAACTTTTTTAATAATTTTACGTACAGCTGCGTACGTGCGATAAGCCAATGTTTATTAGGTAACTGTTTTATGAGTAAAAATTTTATTACCATTATATTATTGTATTTATTGTGTGCTTCAAATTCGGTTGCTCAACTCGAAGAAGATAATGGTAAGATGGCTTCAAAAGAGTTTCGTCCTTCAATTGGTTTGGGGATGGGTATGTTAAATTTTTTCGGAGATGTTAACAGTAACGAAAATCACGGTTCTTTCCACAACCAATTTGGATACACCCTCCACATTAGTAGAAAAATAAATAACGCTATGGATTTAGGTTTTAGTTTTTTAACAGGAACTATAGTTGGAAATGAAAGATCGGTTGATCGAAATCTAAATTTTAAAACTAATATATATTCAGGGTCAGTTTATATTTCATATAATTTTCATCATTTCATTCCTAATAGTTCCGTTTTACAACCATATTTCACTGTTGGTTTTGAGAGTTTTGAGTACAACAATAAGGCTGATTTGGTTGATGCTAATGGTAGTAAATATTTTTATTGGACAGATGGTACAATAAGAAGTATTGATCAACAATCTCCTTTTTCAAATCAAGCTGTTTTAATGAATAGAGATTATGTTTATGAAACAGATCTAAGAGCTGAAAATTTAGATGGATTGGGTAAGTATCCACAAATATCTATTGGTGTACCAGTAGGAGTAGGAATGACATTGAATATTAGTGATAGAGTTAATTTCAAAATTGGTTCAACTTTTCATTTCACATTTACGGATTTAATTGATAATGTGAGTGAAAAAGGAATAGGAGTTAGGCAAGGGAATGCCAATTCTGATTTTTTTATATTTAATTCTATATCTCTTCACTATGATTTAATAAATACACCTAAGAAGGTTAATTTGGAAGACTTTGCGTTTCCGGATTTTTTCGTATTAGATATGATGGACCATGATAAAGATGGAGTTGTTGATGGACTTGATTTTTGTCCTTTTACACCAATAGGTGTAGCGGTTGACCAAAACGGTTGTCCATTTGATGATGATAATGATGGTGTTCCTAATTATTTGGATAAAGAATTAGCCACAATTGATACTTCATTCGTAAATTCTGAAGGAGTTACTTTAACGCATGAAGATTTTTACAATAAACATCTAAAGTATATTGATTCATTAGATATACCAATAGAAGTGTTATATAAAATTGCAGGAAAGCCACAGAAATCAGCAACCTATAGAATACTGTTAGGTGAGTTCTCGGGAAGATTACCAAAAGATTTGGCAAAAGAATTTTTAGCTGAAGGTGATGTTTTTGGAGCTTTAATTAAAAATGGTAAAACTGCTTATTTAGCAGGTAAGTACAGTAATTTACAAGATGCTAAAAATCGACGTAAAGAATTGTTAGTTAAAGGAATGCCGCAAGCAACAATTGTTGTTTGGGAAGGAAACGGTTTTGTTACCTTGAGGGATTGGGAAAGAGATGCTAAAAAACAAGTAGATAAACTCTATAAAGATGAAATTATTAATAAAGGAAAATTAAATGGGATGTATGCCATTAAATTGGGTAATACAAGTGTAGATGCTAGCGTTATCGATAAAGTTGAATTTTTCGAATACGAGGACCTTGTTGTTTTAGATGGAGATAAAAATAGTAAGGATTATGTTATAGGTCCTTTTATAGATAGCGTTTGTGCTTCTCAGATTTTACGTGAAGTTGATCGAGATAAATTTCCAGAGGCAACAATTGTAAAAGTTAGTGATGGAAAAGTTACGGAAAGTGGAATAAATACAAGTGCTATGATTGCCAATGAAAACCCAAAAGGAGCAAGTGCCTGGAACAGACCGAAAAGTGAAGAGGCAAAAAGGTCAGAGAAGCTACTTTCTAAACTTGACAATACTTTTATAATAGATTTTGGTTTAACTAATAATCCAAAAACAAAAGCATTAATTGAAAAGATTAAAACAAAAGCTAATGTTGTAGAAGTTCTTGACTTAAAGTATGGGAGTACAAAAATAATTAGTAAAGATCCAAAAACGAAAGCTGATGCAGAGCAAGAAGTAGCTAAGTTGATTGCCGAAGGTATTTCAACAGCGAAAGTTTCAAAAGTGGAAAATGGTCGAATTATTCCTGTAAAAACAATTAAATTAAAAGGAGGTTCAGGAGATGTTAACTTAAATAAACAAGAGGGGGAACTTGTAATGGATTTGGGGTTAAATAAAGATCCAAAAGAACAAGCTGTTACAGAGAAAGAGGCCGATACATTAAATAATAAAAATACTTCTGAAGCAAAAGTAGCAATAGTTGAAACTGTTACCGTAAAGGAAACTGTTTTAGATACACCTTTAGCCGAAGCATTAACTAAAATAGAAAGGGAATTTGTTGTGAAGTTGGGTACAATTAATGAAAAGACAAGTGCTTTTGATCGCGAAAAGCTAATAAATATTCCCAATACAATTAAGGTTGAAAATACGGATGGAACTATTGATGTAGTAACGGAGTTAAGTCATGAATTAGAAGAGGCTGCTCATGTTGATAAAGCCAGTTTTAAGAAAAAAGGTTTCTCAGAGGCTAAAGTTGCATTTGTTAGAAATGGGAAAATAGAAGTCCTAAAGAAAGAATCTTTGGATGGGAAATTCTCATTGTCCCTTGGTTCGTTTAAATCGAATGTGCCAAACAAGCAGGTAAATGAAATCGCTAGTCTTTCTGATGTTGAAAGTATGGAGACATTTAATCCTGAGGTAACAACTTACACTGTGGGGAATTTTGACACCCCGGAAGAGTCTCAAAAAAGACTAGAAGAATTAATTTCTCAGGGTTTTAATCCTAAATTGATTAAGTATGAAGATGGTAAAATAAAAGTTATTGATATAAAGACTGTTTTTGATAAGAACTCAATTGAAAAGCTCAAAGATTTGGGATCCCCTGTTGGTATCGTTAAAACTGGTGGAGTTGTATTTAGGGTTCAGTTAGGTGCATACAGAGCCAAAATAAACGAAACTGTATTTAGAGGAGTTAAAACGCTTGCGTTTCCAAGTGAAGTAGGTATTACAAAGTATGTGACAGGGTCATTCGGAACATATCAGCAGTCTTTTATTCATAAATTAGAGATGAAGAAATTAGGCTTTAACGGAGCATTTGTAGTAGCGTACAAAGACGGGAATAGAATATTAGTTACTGATTTAGTAAATAAAGAAAAATTTAAGCAGGTAAAAGAAAGCGTATCACCCATAGAAAAACAATTAAATAAAGTTTCCGAAGTTTCGGATAAAACAATAAACGATGATACTGAATATTCTAAAAAGAGTATAAGTTATAGAGTCCAAATTGGAGCCTTTAAAGATGATACTATTCAAGATAAATTATCTGATTTTGATAATGTGACAATGGAAGTATATGGACAATATAAAAGGTACGTTTCAGGATACTTTACAACTTATAAAGCGGCAAGCACCCATAAAGAATTAGTTAAAAGTAAAGGGTTTGGCGGAGCATTTGTGGTTGCTTATGACGGGAGCGATCGAATAGCAGCTCCTGGAGACAATCCTAATGTAATTAAACAGATAGACTTAATTGATGTTGTTAAGCCAACAGAGAATGAAAGTGAATTTGATAGGGAAAAGTTAATGATTTTTATTCAAGTTGGTCTTTATAGAGGAAGTCTCCCTGACGATGTGCAAGCTTTATTTAACACACTACCAAACATTACCAAGCAAATTACGATACATGGAGTAATTAGATATATGACAGGGGATTTTAAAAATCCATCTGAAGCAGCAGCTTACAAAGAGAACTTAGTAAAGCAAGGTTTTGAAGGTGCTTTCTTGGTAGCTTATTATGATAATGAAAGAATTAAAATTAAAGAAGCGCTCGAAATTTATCAAGGAAAATAAGACCGTCAATCTATAATTAGAATATTTAACCGCTTTTTCTTAAAAAATATTAAATTCCGATAAACTTATTTTTTTGTATAATTAAAATTTCCAGCAGATAATTCGGCTAATTTTATTTCCTTGTCCCATTTCAATGATACGCTTATTTTTTACTCCAGCGTCCCTTAAAGCAGATATTATAGGTTTTACATTAGCTTCTTTTGATACGAGTGTAGTAAACCATTCTACATTGTTTGAAAACCTTTTACTTTGACGAATCATATTGGAAATAAACTTCTTTTCACCCCCATCAGTAATTAATTCATTACTAGTTCCTCCGAAGTTTAAAGTTGGTGCCTTTACTTTTTTCCCTTTACTAAGATTATTCAGTTTTCTTAGCGTTCCTTTTTGAGCTTCTTCTATGCTTGCATGAAATGGAGGGTTGCAAATTGATACTTGTATTTTTTCGGTAGACTCAACGACACCGAAAAAAGTGTCTCTTGGATTTTTTTGAAGTCTTAATTCAATGTTTTTTAAATGCGCGTTCTGATTTAAGATATTCTGTGCAGAATTAATTGAGTTTTCATCTATATCAGAAGCGATAAAGTTCCATCCATATTCTTGTGTTCCAATAATTGGATAAATCAAACTAGAACCTGTTCCAATGTCTAAAACTGTTATTTTTGGTCCTACTTTATTTGGCAATAGTTCTGATGCTATGTAATGTATATAGTCTGCACGACCTGGAACTGGAGGTACTAAATAATTTTTTGGAATATTCCAGTTCGTGAGTTTGTACTGATCCTGTAATAATGCTCTATTTAGTGCTTTAACAGCTGAAGGATTAGAGAAATCTATTGAAGTTTCTCCAAATTTATTCGGTTGAAGGTATTGTTTCAATTTTGGACGAGCCTTAATTAAAGCATCAAAGTCATATTTTCCTTGATGTTTATTTTTAGGATGTGTTGTGCGTTTTAAATTTGCCATCTTTAGTTTTTTATTGATTTCATATATAAAAACTCAACTTCTTCACGTGCCCAATTTGTTCTTCTTAGAAATCTTAAACTCGATTTCAAGGAAGGGTTACTTCTGAAACAGTTGATTCGTACCCGATTTCCTAATTCTACCCAACCATATTCTGTAACTAAATAGTCCAACATGTCCGCAAGCTTAACACCGTGGACCGGATTATTAGGTTGTCTCTTCTTATTTGTAACACGCATTGCATTCGCAACTAAACTCGTGTCAGTATATTGATTAAACTTTGTGATTACACCATCCTGAATAAGATATTTATGTAAAAATTCAGCTTCCATATGAATTCCTGATTCGTTGAAGGTTCCTTCGTAATATCCAGAAACTATAATATGCTCCCCACCATCAATATATTCTTCTACAATAGAAGACCATGCAGACCAGTCCTTTTTGAATTTTTCAAAAACGTTTTGAAAAATTTCATCTGCACCCACATACTGGCCACCATTTGGGAATCCTTTCATTTCATTCCATTTGATGTTCCTGTGGAAAATTTCCCTAATCGAATCCAAGTCATTAGCTTCTATAAAACGATAAAGATCTTTTACGATTTCAAGATTTGTTTTCATTCTACAAATTTACAACATTAGCAGCATCCTATTCTATTATCTGTCCTTTTCTTTCGACGCTTCCGATGTATCCTCTAGGTTTTTCATGGGATTGAATAATTCGATGATAAAGGATCAATATAGTTGTAGGTTTTAATCAACTAAAACGTAAATTACTCTTCAAGCTTTTGCGTTGCCAATTAATTTCAGTAATTACTAGTCGGTAAATGTAAGAATACACTTATTTATTCATCTACCGTTTTACTTGAATCAGCAATTAATTTATTTAATTGCGAAAACTCACTTGCTGTAAAATCTCTATATTCTCCAACAGGTATATCTAATTCGATATTCATTATTCTAACACGTTTCAAGGTTAAAACACGGTAACCCAAGTGGTCACACATCCTTCTAATTTGTCTATTAAGTCCTTGCGTTAAAATTATTTTAAATTTATATGCACCCAACTTTTCAACATAACAAGGCTTAGTCATCGTTTCTAAAATTTCAACACCATTACTCATATGGTCAATAAATGATTCTCGAATCGCTTTATTAACCGTCACGATATATTCTTTTTCATGATTGTTTCTAGCACGTAAAATTTTATTTACAATATCTCCATCATTCGTTAAGAAAATTAATCCTTCACTAGGTTTATCTAACCTACCAATTGGGAAAATACGAGTGGGGTAGTTAATGTAATCAATAATGTTATCAGGTTCAACACCAGTGTCAGTAGTGCAAACAATTCCAACCGGCTTATTAAAGGCTAAATAAATGCTTTTTTCCTTTGGCTTAGATATTAACTCTCCAAAAACATGAACTTCATCAGTGTCTTCTATTTTAGTTCCCATTTCCGGAACCACACCATTAATAGTAACACGTCCTTTTTCAATTAGTTTATCTGCCGCTCTTCTTGAGCAATATCCAGCTTCGCTTAAATATTTGTTAATTCTAGTCGCCATAAATATTGATTGTAGGTTAAAATTAAGGAATTAAAAAAGATAAGTACCCAACAACTCTCCATATTTCTTGAATCTCTTTTTGTTCAAGAATTAGCGGCTTGTATTTTGGGTTTTCGGACACTAGTGAAATCTTATTATTAATTACATCTAAGCGTTTAAAATATACACGGTCACTGCTAATAGTAACACAAGCTTCGCCTGATATTATACCATTCCAATTTTTTTTGTTAATTTTTTTAGCATATAAAA